>ERZ807291.182-NODE-182-length-97716-cov-53.318725_pt1 | contig 97716 bp, 96 predicted proteins | sample MGYA00521257_ERZ807291 | MGnify/ENA primary metagenome ERZ807291 (study PRJEB31413, sample SAMN03169783) | marine metagenome | biome: Marine; feature: Water; material: Subsurface seawater | place: North Sea | collected 2011-04-28 | depth 1 m m ... | reverse complement strand
AGAAGTAGTTCTCCAACAGGATGCGGTTCTTTAATGTTTGATGCCATCGTTCGATTTTTCCCTGAGTTTGCGGATGGTATGGTGCTCCCCTGACGTGCCCATTTTCTTATCGCCCAGCCATTCAGCCAACTCACCAGAGACGTAGCTAGAGCCATTGTCCAAGTACAACCTGAATGCTTTTCATCTCTTCACCTTAATGCGGCGACTTCACTGCTGATTGCAATTACTTAAGCGGCGGCGAACGACCGCGATACCTCGACCTCAATTTTTGGGTATAGTAAACATCGGTCAGGTTAGCTGCTTGCCCTGCTAACGATTGTGGATAGCTAGCATAAACATGGGAGTGCATTAGATAAAGGAACAAACTCTAAGGGAGCGGCGAATCTCCTCCGAAAAAGAGGCGCTGAAGAATCCAATGACGGAGATGCAAGCAGCAGTTTCCGCAAAGGACTGGCGATCGTACGAACGCTCTTGAATGACTCTCCAATTGTACTTCTGGACGAACCCGAGAGTGCGCTCGATATGGAATCAGATCATTGCATTATCAATTTAATCCGCGAGTACCGCGGGAAAAGAACTGTCGTGATTGTGGCGCACCGTCCCTCATACGTTCGTGAGGCTGATCGTGTGATCGTTATGAACAGAGGTTCGATTTCGTTCGACGGTACGCCGGAAGAAATGGCTAAAGCTGCTGAAGCAGCTGAGTAAGGACATAGAGAAGATGAATACCTAAACGCCACCTAAAGCCCAAGTGCCAGCGCCAAAAGGCCCGCCTCCTCCAATTCCAGGCGCGCCAATGATCGCTGACGAAGGTTTCCTTGTTGGCCGTGGTGCCCTTGCGCAATCGCTGATGCTTGAAGAACATGGCCCAAGCCACCTTATGCGTCTCGCAGGTGTCTTTATATGTATCATGATGTGTCTGTTCATCGCATGGGCTGCCGTGACGCAGATTACCGAAGTCGTTGTTTCATCAGGCGAGGTATCCCCTCTTGGCTCCGTTCAACGTGTGCAGCACCTGGAAGGCGGTATCGTTAAATCGCTATCTGTTGGCGAGGGAGATCTTGTAAAGCGTGGTGACGTTTTATTCACATTGGATGATGCCGGCATCATCCCCGAACGCGACCAACTTCTGACAAGACTCTCTAACCTCGAATTGCGCGCACAACAGCTTGCTGCTGTTTCATCCGGTAAAGAATTTGATATTGAGAGCATTGCGCCGCAGTACCGGGCCTTTGCCGTCACACAATCAGGCGTTCTGGATGCAAAACGCGAAGCCTTTGAAGCGCAGGCAGATGTCCTGCGTGACCAACTTGATCAACGACGCAATGAATTATAGCTATTACAGGATCAGGTTGCAGGGAATAAACGGCAAATTCAAATCCTCGAGTAACAGGTCTAAATGCGGAAAACACTTGAGGAAAAGGGCCTGATCTCAAAGGTCATTTTGCTGAATGACCAACGCAAACTCGCACGAGCCGAGGGCGCATTGGCTAAATTCGTTGGAAATCAAAAAACAGCACAGAACGCGATCGACGAAGCCGACAGCCGTTTAGCCGAGATGGAATCACGCTCACGTATGGATGCGAGTGAACAGAACGCTCAAGTATTGGGCGAGATCGCAGAACTCCGCGATACCATTGCTCTCAAGGATGATCAAATTAGCCGCCTGTCTATTCGCTCCCCCGTTACCGGGATTGTTCAGGAACTTCAGACGTAGACTGTTGGCGGTGTCATTGTACCTGGCTCAACGGTACTGGAAGTCATTCCAAACGATGCAAACCGGTTCGTTGAAGCGCGTATCTCGACACAGGACATCGGCTTTATCTACGTTAATCAGGAAGCCACAGTGAAGGTTACAGCCTTTGATTACACGCGATACGGCGGTATTGATGGCATTATTTCAGGTTTTTCCGCTACGACCGTGCAAGACGACGAAGGAAACACTTTTTACCGTGCTCGGGTAAAACTAGCCAAAAACTATGTTGGTAATGACCCTCAGCGCAACCGCGTGCTGCCTGAAATGGAAGTCATCGCCGATGTGAAGACGGGTAAAAAGACTTTGTTGGAATTCCTGCTAAAACCGTTTGTGAAGGCCTTCTCAGAGAGCTTCCGCGAGCGTTAAACGTATCGCTTAAGTTTGCGCTGGCATCTTCTTGTAATAGTGCCACAACATCACAGCTGCCACCGTTCGGTAAGGCTGCCAACGCTTACCGATTTCGCCTAACTCTTGAGGTGTCGGACGCTCTTTAAGTCCGAGTAAGTTTCCAGCCGCAGCTTGTAAGGCAATATCACCAATCGGCAGGATATCCGGCCGCCCAATGGCAAACATCAGATAAATATCTGCCGTCCACAGGCCTATCCCTTTGAGCGCCATTAATTCGCGTCTGATTGTGTCCTCTCGACATCGACCAAGCTGCTCCAGGTTGATATCACCTTGATCAATAGCCCGGGCAATCCCAGAGACATAGCAAGCCTTTGCGCCGCTCAGTCCTGCGCTACGAAGTCCCTCTTCACCCGCGGCCAAAACTGCATCAGGTGTCACCACCCCCAGAAGCTCATCTAGGCGCTTCCTGATTGCTGCACCAGCCTGCACAGACACTTGTTGATCAATGATGATACGCACCAACGTCCCAAAACCAGGGGCCCGCTTGCGCGATTTTGGCCGTCCATAAGCCTCCATTGCACGTTGCATATGTGGGCAAATTTCGCTTAAATGCTTTAAACCGTTTCGAAAACCTCTCATTTCATCACAGTAACGGATTACCTATTAATGCGCATCCCCGTGTTTTGAATAAGTGCGGCACTGAACTCAATACAACAAGCATCTCAGCAAACTTAGTGTCATATTGAACTGTCGGAGATTCGAAACGCCAAAAAAAATAAACCGGGTATTATAAATTCGGTATAATTAAGAAACCTACGCTATGGTGCTCTTAGGTGGGAAAAGTAGAGAAGAAAATGGTGATGATGGAGACAAAAAGTCTACACAAATGATGAACCTTGGCCGCTTCGCTGCCTTGGCGTTTTGTCGTGCAGATATCCTGCTGCAAGTATCTACCAATCTTGCAGTTAAATTTTGCACCGGCCCCGCCCAAACGGTGTTTGGCAAAAAAGATAGTGAACTCATAGGAACGAACTTCCTTGATCTCATTCATCCTGACGATCAAGCCACCGTCCAGGAGATGTTTGGTTTTGGAACGCAGGATGCGCTTATTAAAGACCTGTTAGTCCGCGCACAAACATCCATGAAAGTTGACCCTCAGATTGCTATTTCTGGCTACCGGGTTCCAGACTTCGATAATGATTTCTCTCTGGCTATAAAAGTCGCGCCAAAACAAACAATTCCAATTGGTCGAAATCCTGAAGACCGGGATACGAATTCTGGTGTCTTAATTAGCGACGCGTTTATGGATGCCGCAACGCAGCGGATTAAGTCTTACGAGGCTGCGGGTGGCAAACCTAAAGTCAGTATGATCAATATTGGCGACTTAAGTGAAGCCGGCATTGAAGCTGGCAGCACCAAAGAGAACGCCGTTCTTAGAGCCATTGGCCAAGCTCTAAATACGGAATCTCTTGGTGGGGATACCGCAGGACGGATCGACGATGAGAATTTCTCGGTTGTCCATGGCGAGGGTGTCGATGCAACGGCCCTCAGTGAGAAAATCCCCCATGCGATGCAAGCCGCTGCGCCGGAAACAAAAAGCCTAATACCTAAAGTGGCAACAATGGACGGTGCATCTAATGGTATGGACGATAAGCAGATGGCCAAAGCCATGCTGTATTCACTTCAGGAATTTACGAAAAACGACGGTGAGTTACCGGCTGGCAATCTCACAACAATGCTGGAAGAGCGCCTTGCCGAGAATGTGTTAGCCGTCCAGAAATTTAAAGAAATCTGTGCCGACGGTAGCTTTGATCTCGTATACATGCCCGTTGCACGATTAAGCGATGGCACTTTCCATCATTATGAAGCTCTCACCCGATTCCGCGAGAATGCTGGCTAATCACCATATCAGCTGATCACACTGGCTGAAGAAGTCGAAGTTATTACCGAGTTTGATTTGGCCGTCGCTCAGCACGCATTAGAAACAATCGATGCGGTACTTGAAAATGGCCCTTGCATCCCTGTTGCGATCAACGTTTCTGGCCATTCTATTAGTGATCCTGAATTTTGCGCCAAATTACTCAGCTTATTGACGACCCACATTGGCGTTGAAGAGCATATCAGTCTTGAGATTACTGAGTCTGCCGAGATTAATGATCTTGAAGCCGTCAATAATGCTATCCAGAAATTCCGTCATATTGGCTTTAAAGTCGCACTTGATGATTTCGGTGCGGGTGCCGCGAGCTTTGATTACTTGAATAGTTTTGACGTCGACACCGTTAAATTTGATGGTCCTGTCGTCAAACGTGCCGGTAAGACCTTCCTCGCCTCAATGGCGACGCTGTGCCACGAGATTGGTGTCGAGATAATTGCTGAGATGGTTGAAGATCAGGCACTTGCAGATTTTCTCAAGCAGTGCGGCATTGAACTTGGCCAGGGCTGGCATTTTGGCAAACCTATGTCGACGGAAGACGCGTTCCGCGGCATTGATATGAGCCCTAAAGGTATTGAGCCGTCTGATGATTTACGCTCAGATTTACGGATGTCATTGCTCGAGCGCTTGGCCGCCGATAAAGATTAATAAGCGACCGCTCGTTTTACCTAAGCTCTTCTAGCGGCGTCACACCAATCACTTCAAGACCAGATGCAATAACGGTTGCGACACCAAGCACCAAAGCAAGCCTTGCACGCGTCACATCTTCATCGTTTTCATCAATAAATCGCAATCTGGTGTCATCTTTACCTTTGTTCCAAAGGCCATGGAATACAGAGGCAAGATCGTCCAGATAGAATGCGACACGGTGAGGTTCATGTGCTTCTGCGGCAGCTTCCACCATCTTCGGCCATGCTGCGAGGGTGCGAATAACTTCAATCTCAGCGGCATCATCGAGATGCTTCAAATTAGCTTTAACCAGTTTATCCGCACTCAGCGTATCCGCGCCTAACGTTTCAGCTGCATTTCTTAAGACAGAATGACAACGGGCGTGCGCGTACTGCACATAGAACACCGGATTGTCACGAGATTGCTCAACAGCTTTTTCCAGATCAAAGTCCATCTGGCTGTCGTTTTTACGCGTAAGCATGATAAAGCGCACAACGTCTTTGCCGTTCTCGCCCAACTCTTCAATCAAGTCACGTAACGTAACAAAGTTCCCTGACCGCTTAGACATCCGGAAAGGCTCGCCACCTTTTTTCAGATGCACAATCTGGCAAAGCTTCACATCAAGCTCGCCCTCGTTATCTGTTACAGCACGCACCGCGGCTTGCATGCGTTTCACGTATCCACCGTGATCGGCACCCCAGATATCAATCATCTTTTTGAAGCCACGCTCGTACTTATCTAAATGGTTGGCGATATCATTCGAAAAATAAGTCCATGACCCATCAGATTTCTTGAGCGGACGATCCGTATCATCGCCGAAATCTGTTGCACGAAAAAGTGTTTGCTCGCGTGGCTCATAATCTTCGGGTGCAGCTTTGCCTTTTGGTGGTTCCAGCACACCCCGGTACAGAAGGTCACGCCCCTGAAGCAAATCTTCGACATGCTCAACAGCGCCTGCTTGCACGAGATCTCGCTCAGACGTGAACACGTCTTGATGAATACCCAAAGCGGCCAGGTCTTCTTTGATGCCCACAAGAAGACGTTCTATAGCAATGTTGCGGAATATATCGATCCATTCTGCTTCGGGTGCATCTTTAAGACTATCACCCAGCGTCTCAGCCAACTCCTGACCAATCGGGATCATGTAATCGCCGGGGTATACACCTTCAGGAATTTCACCGATCACCTCACCAAGGGCTTCGCGGTATCGCAAATGTGCAGAACGCGCGAGTTGATCGACCTGATTACCTGCATCGTTGATGTAGTATTCAGATGTCACATCAAACCCGGCTTTGCGTAACAAATTCACAAGCGCATCGCCAATAACGGCGCCACGTGCATGTGCAACGTGCAAGGGACCTGTTGGGTTCGCTGATACATATTCAACGTTAATCTTCTCACCACCGCCAATCTCAGACGCACCATACGCCGTGCCTGCCTTAAGCACATAGACAAGGCGGTCATGCCAATATTCGTCCGTAAGACCGGCATTAATGAAGCCTGGACCTGCAACATCCACTTTTGCCACACCTTTGAGGGCCGCAATTTCAGGTGCAATCATCTCGGCGACATCGCGCGGCTTCATTCCCGCAGGCTTTGCCAGTAACATCGCAGCATTGGTTGAGATATCTCCGTGTGTTGCGTCACGCGGTGGCTCAACCGTAATACGAGACGTATCCAGACCTTCTGGTAACGAGCCTGATTTAACCAGTTTCTCAACAATGGCCACTACGTCATCTTGGAATGCGCGGAATAAATTCATCTATCGTCGTCTTTCTCAGATTTTAAGGCGCGGACTTCATCACGAAGCGCGCGGATTTCTGTTTGTAAGGTCTCAAGCGTAGCGTCAGCTGCGCCACCGGCTGCAATACGATCGGCCTCACCTTCAGCTGCCATCATCTCTTTCGCCGATTGCATGCTGTCGACAACAATGGCGACCACCAAATTCAGGACCAACATTGATGTGACAATGACGAATGAGATAAAGAACAACCAAGCATATGGATAGATTTCCATGACCGGGCGAACGATGCCCATAGACCAACTCTCGAGGGTCATGATCTGGAATAAACTGTAGACTGATCCACCAAAGTTACCAAAGAATTCGGGGAATGCAGATTTGAATAACACCGTCGACATCACCCCGCCGACATAAAAGATCAACAGTAACAAAATCGCCGTTGAGCCAAGGCCCGGCAAGGATCGCAACAAGGCTTCAACAACCACCCGCATGGTTGGCACTTGTGAAATCAAACGGAGCGCCCGGAGTATTCGGAGCGCACGGACGACTGAAAACGCCTCGGCACCTGGGGTCAATGCAACGCCCACAACGATTAGGTCAAAGACACTCCATGGACGCTTAAAAAAGCTTGCACCATAGGCGACAAATCGCATCGCGAGTTCGATAACAAAGATTGCCAGAAACGCCGTATCCAGGATGCTCAATACAGAACCGGCTGACGCGACAACACGATCAGATGTCTGTAATCCGATCACGATCGAATTCAGAACAATCACACCAATAATGGCGTTATTGAACGGCTGGCTATCGACAAGCGATGCAAGTTTACCGCGCAGTCCTGATTGCTGGTTCAAAGGGTCAGTCATGGCTCAGGTTGGTAGTCTGCGAAGCCCCTGCTGTCAATGTGACAGCGAAGATACACCTGATATCAAAGTAGGAATTATTCAGCAGCTGCGATCTGTTTTGCTTCAGGCGCCTGACGCACAATGCAGTTATAAACCCAGTCGCGTGATCCAAAATGATCTGCAATGACGTCTAAAGCCGCATCCACATCAAATTCCATGCATGAGAACACATCAAAATAGCATTCACCACTGTGATCACAAAAGTGGGCCGTGATGTTTGATGTCTCAATAAGCTGTGTCAGCGTATAGCCCGCGGCTTGTGGGTTCTCTTTAGCAAAGTGAACAATCCAAGGCTCACCATAGGCCTTCATATTAATCCGCTCGACCATGTCTTTTGCAAAACGCGCGATCGCATCCGCGGCAGAACGGTTCTCATTGCAATTTGCAACGTCAACGGTGAGATGCATGCCCCACATGGCCAAAACTCCGAATAAAGATGAACAATTAAACCGCAGGCCTGTGCTTGCGATTAAGTGCGCGTTTTCTACTCCTTTCCGATTTCGAGATCAACAAGAACAATGCAAAAAACAAATTTATTTTTAATATCTATTTTGACGCGTTTTTAGAAAATCAACTGATTCAAAAAATCCGCTTGCATCATAGCTTTGCTAGGGATTAAAACGCCCGTCTTGGTTGCTATATGACGACCATATGATGCATCTGCTAACAAAAAGGGTTGCCGCTTTGTCAAAGTCTCAAACTGCTTTGCAGTCTCAAACCGAATTTGAGCCCGCTTCTGTTTCTTCAGGATCAGAAGACAAAGATTATTTCATGGTCCGTGAAGGCGTGCGATACGCCGGGGTGCATTTGATCATTGATATTTATGGTGCAAGTCATCTTGATAATCTTGAGCATGTCGAGAGCGCACTGCGTGAAGCCGTGACAGCCGCGAAGGCGACTTTGCTACATATACACTTACATCACTTCACGCCCAACGGCGGCATCTCTGGCGTTGTGGTCTTAGCTGAATCTCATATTTCCATTCACACGTGGCCTGAGTGCGGCTATGCGGCATTGGACGTATTTATGTGCGGTGATTCAGCGCCTCACGAAACAATCAAAGTTCTGCGCAGCGCCTTCTCACCAGAGCGGATTGCTGTCGAAGAGCATCTACGCGGACGCGGCGCTTAACGTTATCCCATGGCTGATCAAAAATTCACCGAGACTCTTTATCAAGGCTGGCAAGCGGATTATCGGTGCGACGAGGTCTATTTTGATAGCGCTACCGATCATCAACGCCTAGTCATTTTCAAGAACCCCATCTTTGGCCGTATGATGATGCTGGATGGGGTCACGCAAACAACTGAAGCAGATGAGTTCATCTATCACGAGATGCTCGCCCATGTGCCGATTCTGGCACACGGCGACGCCAAGAAAGTCCTCATCATTGGGGGTGGCGATGGCGGTATGCTACGCGAAGTATTACGCCACACATCTGTTGAGCTTTGTACCATGGTTGAGATTGATCCAAGTGTTGTCGAGTTATCAAAACAATACCTGCCTAATCATTCGGCTGGTGCATTTGACGATCCGCGCACACACCTTGTGTTTGATGACGGAGCCGCTTTCGTTAAAAACCCACCACACACATATGATGTAATGATCGTCGACAGCACAGACCCGATTGGCCCAGGGGAAGTTTTGTTCCAAGACACTTTTTATGCCAATGCGCGGCGCTGCCTCAATCCAGGCGGTATTTTGGTCACCCAGAATGGCGTCCCTTTCATGCAGCCTGACGAGCTCAAGAATACAGTGACACACCTAAAACATTTATTCGCCGATGCCTCATGCTATCTGGCAACCATCCCGACATATGTTGGTGGCCCGATGGCCATGGGATGGGCAACGGATAACGCTGAGCTTAGACACATTGATCTTGATGTATTAGACGCACGTTTTAAAAGTGCAGAGATCAAGACACGATATTACGCCCCTGCTGTCCATAAGGCTGCATTCGCACTTCCGGGATACGTTTCAGATAATGTTGGTTAAGTGCGCAGGCTGAAAAGGCTGCCCCTTAGACTTCCATCATTTGTTCAGTATGCTTGATCAAAGCGTCACGGTATTCTGCCATTTCGCCTTCGAGTTCCTCATCATCGATCTCGTTAAAACGGGATACCCACTCGCCCATCGTAGATAACCATTCTTCGGGGAAACCCATTGCGGTGCAGACATCACGCACTTCGGCCACTTCGGCTTCATGCACATATTCATCGGCATAGGTCAGTCGCAAAAGTTCTAGCGCAGCCACAACACGCGAACGATGTGTATCAAATGCAGAGACATCCAGGCCGCCGAGGACCTTCTGCATATCGACATTATGGGTGATACCATCTCAGCAGAATCTCGAAAGCCCGTTGAACTCGACCAAACATCCATTGGGCGTTTATCTCGCATGGATGCTCTTCAGGGTCAGGCGATGCAGTTTGAGACTGAACGTCGGCACGGCGTTGAACGCCAACGCATCGAAGCGGCTCTTGAGCGCATTGAAGATGGTAACTTTGGCTATTACATAGTTTGTGATGAAGATATAGCAATCAAGCGACTTGAGAATGATCCAAGCGTGCCGAACTGTATCGACTGCCAACGCCACACCTGATCAATCTGCTTCCGCCTCTTTCGCTCGGCGGATATCGCGCATCGCCAGACGATGAAAGCGCAGGCTTAGCCAAGCTAACGATACGATACAGCCAGTCAGAATGCCGTGGAACAATCCGACGACACCATTGTCGTATATAAATGTCGATAAATACCCGACCGGCACCATGACGCCAAAGAAGCTCACCGTCTGAATAATACTTGGAGCCCATACATCTTTACGACCGCGTAGTGCGTTCGCCATCACGGCTTGTCCGCCATCCGGCACGAATACCCAGGTAATGAAGGCCACAGAAATAACAGCCTCAGCAATCAACACAGGATCATCCGTGTAGATGGATGTGAGCGGGCCTGAAAGGAAATATGTGATAACGCCAACGCCCATCATCATAACAGTATTCACGCCTAGCCCCGTCCAACCGGCAAGAGCTGCATCAGGGATATCACCGCGACCAAACGCGATGCCTACGCGCACTGTGGTTGCTGAACCGATGCCAATCGCCAACATAAATGCCAACGCCATCAGGTTAAGTGTCAGCCCGTAAGCCGCCAGAGGAATTTTCCCAAGCCAACCGGCATAAGCATTCAATGTGGCAAAGGCCAAGCTCTCGACACCAACACTGACACCAATTGCATAACCAATACGGCGCAATTCCTGCCACGCTTTAAACCCGCCTGTAAGTGGTGCACGGATCGCAAACTTTTCGCGATCTTTGAGATTCCAAACAATGACGATCATTGACAAAGCCATCGCCCAACGCGTGATGGTTGTTGCCCATGCAGCGCCGGCCGCACCCAAAGGTTCAGCAAATATAAAGCTATCGATCAGCAACCAGTTCAAAGCGACGTTCAAGATATTAGCTGCGACCATAACGATCATCGACAAGCTTGGTCGGTTGATGCCTTCAAGGAAATACGCACAGCACAAAAACAACAGATGCCCCGGGAGGCCCTGCGAGACAATCTGCATGATTTCACCGCCGTACTTGGAAATATCGGCAGTTTGATCCGTCGCGAGTAATAACTGCTCACCAGCCATGCCAATCAAAACGCAGATGATGCCCAGAAATCCACCGTACCAGAGCGAGCGTCGCCAAATCGGCCCACACTCTGTAAACCGCTCACCACCGTAGGCATTTGCTGTCAGCACAAGTGCGCCCATGATCATGCCCAGCGATGTAATCATCATCGGCATGATGAGGCCCAGGCCAATCGCTAAATAGGCGAGTTCTAACGAGCTGAAATGCCCTGTCATGACAGTGTCAGCCATGATCAATAATAAGAAGCCCGAACGTGAGACGACAATCGGCGCGGACAAGCGGATCAATTCCGAGGTGTGCCGTTTCAGTCTTCCACGGACGCCTTCAATAGCCAGGCGTGTGACGGGTTCTGGTGACGTTGAATTCATCATCATCTTAGATCGTAAAATGCAGCCCCTGTCACCGCTTTACCTTTTTACTGACAGCGCATGACGGATCGTTACAGTGTATCTATGAAACCAACACCCCCACCCCTCGCAACAGTCTCCCGTGCTGGCATTCTATGGATGGTCATGACAATGATGCTGTTCGTGTGCATGGACACGTGCGCCAAGTACCTCGTTGGCCTGTATCCAACGATGGAAGTCGTATGGGGGCGGTATTTCTTTCAAGTCGTTATACTCCTTGTCGTTCTAGGCCCCCGCCTGCGCACCATCATGAAAACGCAAAGTTTGCCCTTTCAGCTGGTTCGATCGTTATTTTTACTTGGCGCGACGTTATGCTTCTTTAGCGGCCTAAGTACGATCCAGGTCGCCGAAGCCAGTGCGATCATGTTTACCGCGCCATTGATTTTGACGGCGCTTGCCCCCTTTGTCTTAAAGGAGAAAGTCGGTATCCGTCGCTGGGCATCCGTCCTTATCGGGTTTGCAGGTGCGATGATTATTATCCGCCCAGGCCAAGATGCCATAGCTGTTGGCGCATTCTGGGTATTGGGCGCAGCCGCATGTTACGCCTGCTATCAAATCAGTACGCGCCTGCTTAGTGGCCAGGACAGTGTTCTCACCACCCTATTCTATAGTGCGCTTTTAGGTGCAATCATTATGAGCGTCGTTGTGCCTTTTGATTTTCAGCAACCGACGCCAATTGATTGGGCCATTATGGCGCTCGCAGGTTTGTTCGGGACGCTCGGACATTTTTGTATGATCAAGGCGCTGACGCTCACAGAAGCTTCCAAGCTCGCTCCCTATTCGTATACAAACCTGATTTGGGCGACCATCATTGGATACGTTCTGTTCAATGACTTGCCAGACCTTTGGACTTTTGTCGGTGCTGGCGTGATTATCGCTTCAGGGCTTTACATCATCCACCGTGAGCATCGCATAAAACAGGCTGAGGCCTAAGTTATCGAAAATACTCACGTTTTTGATAACATTTTGTAACAATATATCGTTATTCGTCAGGCTGTGGTCAGCAAGTGTGCTTATTGTCCTCGTATTGAATAATTGAGGATTATATTAATGGCCATTTGGCGCACCGCACTTACCGCACTTTTCGTTTTCGCCACAGCATAAGGCGCGAACGCTGCATGCGATCCGTTTCCCAAGAGTTAAAATCTTGGAGATTTTTCGCATAAGCAGATAAATAGCTATGTGTCCAAAGCGCACAATGGTGACTGGGCGTCCTATCTGGCAATGCTTCAGCAAAATGTATCCCGTCTTCAAGCCATCCAAATGAAAGGTGATGGCACGATGATCAACGTTCGTGGCTCGTCTGTTGACCTCAGCCCATCAGAATTAATTCGGTTTGTTTACCTATCACGCCAATGGATGACGATTGCACTGTGTTTATCTGGCGAACAAACTATGGCATCCGTGCCTGCACTTAACGATCTTGCATCCGATCCTGCATTAGATGAATTCGCAACGGCAGCCGGCGGCGGCGATGGCATTGTTCATCAATTCGAGGTGCCAGATGCCCGGACTTTAAAAGAAACAGCATTGGGGTCATTGGATAGCGAAGTCGCTAGCCTTTCAATCAATCGTGTCAGCGTTGATGTCTCAACGCGATGCGTTGCCGGTGACACAATCTTTACTGTTAAGAATACAGGCGCAAAATGGCCTAAAACTGGCACCTTCGCTATTTACCGCATTGATGGCCCGAACCGCCAAATGATCTGTGGTCGTCGCTTGATCCTGGAGCCCGGCGAAGTCCGCAAGTTCAAGATTTCTGAACGTCAGAATTTAACGGGAGAGCTTGGTATTTCAGTTGAGCCATCATGGTATAAACGACCATTCAAAATGGATGGCGGCGCAAGCTATAAGTAACAAGCAGCTTATTCAGACCGGCTTTCAATCGCATCGACGCGGCTCAATAATTCTTCAAGATCAGAATCAGCAACATCAAGCTTCCGCATCTCTTCTATCGTCCCGGCCAGATAATCCCTGCAGAGACCATAACTCCCCTTCGCCCCAGCCATAATGTCCGCCATCCGCTCTGATGGCATTGGCCCTGCGTAATGAGGATGTTCACGGTTAACGACGAATGTCAGGGCGACAATGCGATCGTGCTCTTCACTTTCCAATGAGACCCAAACAGGGCGATATATACCACTGCCCATTTCACGTTCCCAAAGCCGCTCCCATGCAGCCTCGACATCATCTTCAACAAGGCGAAACGCAACACCTCTGCAAGCACCGGCACAATCTTCTAAGCATAAGCCCAGTCCTGGGTTATCTGGTGTCCCGCGCGCGCGCGTCGTCCATATATGAAACTTACGATCATACCCCTTAAGAACAGCAGCGGTTTTAATGTCGTAATCAAAGCATGGATTCCACATCAATGAGCCAAAGCCAAAAACCCACATAGGTTCATCACTGGGGCGACCGGCACGCGTTTCCAAAAGCGATTTCTGCTTATCTTCAGGCGACATATGCACAAAATTGATATTCGGTTTCATGAATGCGCCCCCTTGGCCTTATACGATTTGTTCGCGAGTTTTCATAAACTGAAGCTCAGGCCAGTCATCGGTTGCCTTGTTCAAATGCCACGCATTACGTGCAAGGAACACAGGCTCACCATCATGATCAATACCAACAGCAGCCCGGTTGGTATCCAAAAACTTCTTTAGCATCTGTGCCTCGCCACCAACCCAGCGCGCCGTCATCAGTTCAGTCGCCTCAAAGCGAACTGGGATATCATATTCAGTACGAATACGATCTGCCATAACTTCGAACTGCAACACACCAACAACGCCAACAATCCAGTCTGACCCAAGTGACGGCTTGATCACGCGTGCAGCACCCTCTTCGGCCAATTGCTGCAAGGCACGGCTGAGGTGCTTTGCTTTCAATGGATCGTCCGGGCGAACTTTTTGCAGCATCTCAGGCGCAAAGCTTGGGATACCTGTAAAGTGTAAGTCTTCGCCTTCGCTAAGCACGTCGCCAATGCGAAGGTTGCCGTGGTTTGGAATGCCAATGATATCACCAGCCACCGCGTCCTCAGCCAATTCCCGGTCTTGTGCCAGAAACAGTACCGCATTGTGAACACTGAGCGTCTTGCCGCTCCGTGAATGCTTGAGCTTCATGCCCCGCTTAAACCGTCCTGCACATACGCGCACAAAGGCGATACGATCCCGATGCTTTGGGTCCATGTTCGCCTGGATTTTGAACACGAAGCCGCTAAAGGCTTTTTCCGCAGGCTCAACCATGCGTTCCTTGGCCGCTTGGGGACGCGGCTTCGGTGCACGCGTCACAAGTCCGTCCAAAAGCTCACGCACACCAAAGTTGTTAATCGCGCTACCAAAGTACACCGGCGTCATATGACCCGCTTCGTACATTTCGTCATCGAGTGCGGGGCAGAGACCGCGCGCCATTTCGACTTCTTCACGGAGTTTCTTCACAGCAAAGTCAGGTAACAACTCATCAAGCTTGGGATCATCCAGACCGTTACAAGGCTCGCCTTCGTCCGGGCGCTCCCCTTTCGTCTTTGAGACCAGTACCAGCTTATCGTTCAACAGGTCATAACAGCCGAGGAAATCTCGACCCATACCGATAGGCCAGCTCGCCGGTGTCACATCGAGGGCAAGCGACTGTTCAATTTCGTCCAGCAAATCGAAGGGATCTTGTGCTTCACGGTCCATCTTGTTGATGAACGTCGTAATCGGCACATTCCGCATCCGGCAAACTTCAAACAGTTTGCGGGTCTGATTCTCAATACCACGCGCAGCGTCAATCACCATGACGGCACTATCAACCGCTGTAAGGGTTCGGTAGGTGTCTTCTGAGAAGTCTTCGTGGCCCGGTGTATCGAGCAGGTTGAATGTGCAATCTGCATAATCATAGGTCATCACTGAGGATGCGACCGAGATACCACGCTCCCGTTCCACCTTCATCCAGTCTGATCGCGCACGTCGTTGTTCACCACGTGCCTTAACGGCACCCGCCAACTGAATAGCACCACCAAACAACAACAGTTTTTCTGTCAGCGTTGTTTTACCAGCGTCTGGGTGGGAAATAATGGCGAAGGTGCGCCTAGACGCAATTTCGCGCTCAAGATCGTTCATAGTCTCTCCGGTTTAATGTCACCGGAATGTAGCGATTACGTACAGGATTTCCAAGGCCTTGCTCGATTGTTCAATAACAATATGACATTGTATTAAATCTATGGAGAATACCTATACATCTTCTATGTCATTAATATGGGCCGCACACAGCCATGGATTTCGAAATTTGGTCACGAACTCAAGAATATTAGAACACATCCGAAATTCAGCCCATTCAACTCTCACATCTTTATGATCATTGGGTTCGCGCTAAAAACAGTGCTGAAGTTCCGAAACAGCGCGACTTCTTTATTGATGCGGTTAAAGAATTCGCGGGTCATCTCGCTCTTGTTGATCTTGAAGCCAACCCGAAATACGCCCGGTACGTGCTCGTTGGCAAAAATTTAAACGTTTACTTGGCAAAGATCCGACAAATATGGCGATCGAAGATGTTTATCCACCTGATACATCAAAAGATATATACGATGCATTCAGCAAAACAGTGCATGAGCGAACGGCCACATTCTATCAACGCAGTTACGTGGTTCTTGGGAAACAGTTTGGGTATTACCGTCTCATTTTACCAATGAGACTAAAGCGACGTCGTTCGCCGCCTTCTGATCGGCATTTACCCCACAAATTATAAAATGACGGATGCCAGCGGATGGCAAAAAGCCGTTGATAAGCTATTACACCTAAAACAAGAATTTGAAGACATGCATCCCCGGAAACTGGGCAAAGTTTGGGAAAGCTCGCTCAACAGGTGATGATGGGTTGATCTATGACAATGCAATCTGAGGCTAATCAGCTGATTCTCTGATCTTCCTATAAAGATTGGAGACGGTATCATGGAGACCCCACCACCAAAACCAAGCCCGAGTTTTGATGCTTATAGCCCGACGGAAATAGCCGCCCGCGTTGCCAGTGCGGGTGTGACCAAAGCATCACTCCCGTTTCTACAGATGTTTATCCTGGCGCTGCTTGCCAGTGCCTTTATCGCATTTGGTAGCATGTTATTTACGCTGGTGATGACCCATCACGGATTGGGCTTTGGTCCATCCCGATTACTAGGTGGTTTTGCGTTATCATTGGGTCTCGTTCTTGTCGTCGTCGCTGGCGCTGAATTGTTTACCGGTAATAACCTCATTGTTATGGCGTGGGCGGAACGAAAGGTCTCGTCGGCGCAACTGCTGAGGAATTGGGGCATTGTATTTGTCGGCAATATTGCTGGCTCGGTCGGCATGGCATTTCTTGTGTTCTGGTCAGGCACACTTAATTTGAACAATGGCGGTGTCGCAGAAACAGCAATATCGATTGCCTCCGCTAAGGTCGCCATTCCACCGGCTGAAGCGTTTTTTCGAGATTTACTCTGCAATACACTGGTATGTCTCGCCGTATGGCTCTGCTTTGCAGCTCATTCCCTTACAGACAAGGTCATTGCAATTGTATTTCCGATCACAGCGTTCGTGGCATTAGGGTTTGAGCATTCTATAGCCAACGCCTACCTGATTCCCATCGGATACCTCGCCGGGGCATCCGATATCACAATGATGGGGTTTATCGAAAATCTACTCCCCGTCACTGCAGGTAATATCGTCGGCGAGAGCGTCTTTGTTGCCTTTGTGTATTGGCTGATTTATCGACGAGATAGCAGTAACAACTAGGCCCTGACGAGACCCTAGCTATTCGACCCATAACGCACATTCACAACGTGGTATGAATGGCACTATTGCCGTTTTCATCACAAGGGATGCCTCACGACATGCAGACAACAAACATTGTCCCAGCGTCAGAGATAAAATGCCCGGCGTGCGGACATACCGAAACTGAAGTGATGCCAACCGATACCTGCCAATGGTTCTATGACTGCAAAGGATGTGGGGCTGTCCTTAAATAGGTGACGCACTCCCGTCCGATGTCAGATCAATACCGCCAATTGAGAATGAGAACGGATCAACAATAGCGATAACTTCGACATCTTTTGAATTTGTTGCGGTCGCGTCCGGCATGAATTGTTGAGCTGCGCCCATCGCCAATTCGATGACTGAACCACCTTCGGCTTCAAATTCTTCAAGTGTTTGAAGCGGCTCGCCGGTCACTTCATCAATCTGTGTTGCCAAGTACTCTTCAGCCGCTTGCGTTGCGGCTTCTTCATAATCAACGTCATAAGATGTGAACGTAACCGTGAAATCTTCGTCTGAGTTTGCAGCACCCGTGATGCTCAGAACACCGGCATCACCAGTAATAATCCATTGACCGTCAGTTTGCTCGAGCAGTTCACCATCAATTGACAGTGTTGCGCCTTTAGGCACGCCTGAGACAACGATGCTTTCCGCGTTATTCGCATCAGAAATAACATCAACCAATGCAACGTTAAACGGTGTGTCTTCAAGGCCAACAACAAGGTTAGGTGAGTTGTTAAAGACAAAATTCTCAACATTTTCAACAGTGTCTGTGCCATCAGGTCCAGTTACGGTCATGACACCGTCAACGATAGAGATCGTATTTTCGCCGTAAGTGCCGTTATAGACGAGCGCATCCATGCCCTCACCACCGTCGATAACATCGTCGCCGATACCACCATTAAGGAGGTCGTCGCCTTCGCCGCCGTCCAGCGTGTCGTCACCGCTACCACCAAGCAAAATATCATTGCCGCCGAAACCAAATATCTGATCGTCGCCAGCAAGGCCTTCAAGTTTATTGACCCCATCATCACTCGTGATGATGTCGTTACCGCTGCCACCAATGGCATTTTCGATATTAATAAGGGTGCCTACGCCAACGCCATCTTCGCCGCCATCGTCAGATGCGGTTCCATCACCCAAGTTGATGATGAGATTATCGTCAGATGCTGCAAACGTAATCGTGTCGTTACCCGCGCCACCATCATAAGTGTCGTCACCAGCACCAGGCGCGCCAATAAACAGGTCATCCCCGTCACCGCCGCTGAGATAATCGTCGCCAGCACCACCATCAAGGGTGTCGTTACCGTCGCCCGTTGTAATGGCATCATTACCATCACCGCCTGTTATGACCCAGTTATACTCGCAGTCTGTAAAATCAAAATCAACGAGAGTATCAGCTTCAACCGTCTGATTATTGTTCGACATTTTTGCATCTTCACCGATGATGCCCCTGTTAACGAGGTCACGAATGTCGGCTGGAAGTGGGTCGATTGGTTCCGGCTCACCAATAGTATCCCCATCATCGCTATTATCATCATCGTCGTCATCATTGTCGTTATCGTCATCGTCATTTCGATCAGTATCTTCTTCATCGACAAATTTGTTCACGTCAGTCATGTCACCACGTGCCTGTTCAACGATATTGAGAGTTGCAACATCCCCCGTACCGCCAACAAAATCTTCATCAAATCCGTCGTTTCCACCGGCATCGGTCTGGAAATCGTTAAGGAAGTCGAGTGCCTCACGATCATCACCCTCAACATTATCATTAACGTTTTCGTATGTGTTACCACTGGTCCGCTCACCCTGGCTGTTACGCGTCGGCAAGTAAGGCAGTGTGGACACACCATAGGCAGTCAGAATGTCATCAACAGTTACGATAGAGAACGGAGACGGTGCCGCATCAAAACTGGAAACCTGTGTGAATGCGTTCGCGTCGTTCAGAACCTCTACGCCACCATCGTTCACAACGACAACCTCACCAACGAACTCACCTAATTCTTCCATCAGGTGAACGTTGAAGCTTTCGCCATCACGGATATCAAGACCAACCTGCGTACCACGAATACCAATGGTCGCCACAGGCGTATCCAGTGTCATCGCATCCGGGTCAATCTTAGCAACCTGACCAGACACAAAGGTGAACACACCCTGTAGCACGGACATCGACACAGAACCTTCCTGCGTCGCCGGGTCGCAAACCATTTCGTCAAGAACCATGCGGCCTTCAGAACTCATCGCGAACGTGGTTTCGTCAGCCAACAGCACACCGACTTTACCGTCATCACCAGATTCCAGGATATCGCCCTGGAAAACCTGATCACCAAGCTCATGGCGGACCCGCTCGCCATCGGCGCGGATCGCAAACACTTCGCCTTCAAGGCTTTCGATGTTACCAATCAGCTCGCCGTCGGTATCGGAAATTACATTTGGATTTTCAGCGATATTACCACTGATTTCTTGTGCCTGAATGGCTTCAGCTTCTTCGGTTGGCATAAAGCCAAAATCGCCCCCATCCGCTGGCGCGCCACCGTCTGCTGGACCTGCCATTGCAGATACGACGTCGCTGCCAACCTCGGCGCCATCAGATGACACGAGGTTTGGTAGATTTGGATTATCTTGATATCCCTCAACCGTGATGGTCGTACCATCCGGGAAAGACATGACAAGGTCGCCACCTTCAAATGTGAAGTCGGCATCCGCGACAGAAAGATTTTCTGGAGTATTTAAGTCACCGGACTGCGCTCCATCAATTGAGAACGTGTTTTCCCCGGTCTGTAAGGCATCGCCGTTGACGGTTTGATCGGCCATTTGTGTGCAACCCTTTGAACGATATTGTTTTTTTGTCGTTCAATATGGTTGAATGTTTTTATTATTGTTCTTTTTCTAATGCTGTTATGCGTCAGTGACACCCCACTGGTCAACAGGCTTAGGTGATAAGATCACAATTATGATCTTAAATTTTTAACTAAAATTGAGGAAGTGAAGATATTCCCCCTCACCTGTCCTCTCCCCCATTGCATGGTGGAGAGGGACACAAATATCCACGCAAAGCTTAACTTATCCCTCTCCTCCTTTTAGGAGGAGAGGTTAGGTGAGGAGGTGCTTTTTAAGACTTAAGCGGTTTCAGCACCATAATACAGGGTCACAACATGGCGTGCTTCGGCGAAAAACAGCCAACGTTCGGTGATAACGCCAATACTCATCGACACAGCTGCCGCAAAGCACACAATTGATACCATCGGCCCATCAACCAGATAAACGATAACCAGTAACAATGATGGGACTAAAAAGCCGAACATATTGACGATACTACGCAGCTTTTTGGCGTGTTTACGGCCAACCTTGAACCCCATCTCCTGCATGAGATAGTTTTCTTCGGTATGAGGCCCCTCAAGCATTGTGACGGTCTCGCCCTTAAGGCCAGTCGCCGTCTTTGATGTTGATGGATGACTGGTTGTATCCACAAAATTCCAATACGTCCGCTTGACCCACCATGAGATCAGCACAGCAGCAACGGCAAAAGCCAGATACTTCTTATCAATGCCGACAGTGACCGACATTAAAGCCGCAACCCACACAGCACCGGTCGCTAGACCCAGAACGATATAAACAGGTGTTGTCCATTTGTTAGACCAATGATGGATCGTCTTAAGGCTACGATAGATCATTGCCGTGCAAAAAATCGTAACAACCGCGAGGACCGCAGACGCAGCGGCAGCAAGACTGCCAATGCCAGACAAATCGCCCTCTAAAATCCAGAAATACGTCAATAGCGCCCAAGGGCCGAACGTAATAATCGAAAGCACACCCTCACGCGATAGCCAGCTCGACCGCCATTGCGTCGTGGCACGCCAGGCGCGCTCGGGATGTCCAAGGTGCCCCATTGAGGACAACAGGCCTGCAGTGACCAATACAAACGCAAGTCCAAGGCCTAGCATACCGAACGTGCGATCAAGCGGAACAATGCCTGAGGCTGCAAGTATGGCGAGGATTGCCAACATACCGTATCCGGCGCCGGATGCGGTGGTGAAGAAGATAACGGAAAAGGCTGGATGCATGACTTACCTAGACAACGCGCGGTCGACCCAGCGCAAAATAGGGTTATCCGTACCCGGTGTGACGGGCAATTCAGTTGGCATATCGCTTTTAGCAGCGGTATCACGGCGCGGGCGTGGCGGAAGATATTTATTGGTCGGCTTGTAGCCCATCTCAGGCATCAAATCGTAGCCCATCCGCTCAACAACCAACTTTGAAACAGCTGAGTTTGGATCGCCAAGATCACCAAAGTGACGCGCGCTGACGGGACATGTCGACACACATGCCGGCACACGATCAACTTCTTCCATGTTCTCGTTATAAATACGATCGATACACAACGTACATTTCTTCATCACGCCTTCATCAGCATCATATTCACGTGCGCCATAAGGGCAGGCCCAGCTGCACAACTTGCAGCCGATGCACTTGTCTTCATTGACCAGAACAATACCGTCCTCTTCACGCTTAAAACTTGCGCCAGTCGGGCATACCGTCACACATGCTGCATCTTCACAATGCAGGCATGACTTCGGGAAATGCACGGTCCGTGAAGGCTCACCTTCACCCGCAGACGCTTCAAACGTATGAATTCGGTTAAACCAGACACCGATAGGCTTAGGTCCATATGGATCTTTGTCCGTCAAAGGTGCTGCATGACCGCCGGTGTTCCACTCTTTGCAGTTCACCGCACAAGCATGACAGCCCACGCAAATATCCAGATCAATGACGAGACCAAGTTTGGTCCCAGTAGATGTAGGGAGCATTGTCATGATGAGCTCTCCTTCCTAAAGTCAGCACCGTATTGAAGGATTTTAGGTGCGTCTTTGACTCCTTCTGGACGTTCAAGCGTATCAAACTGCGGGAATGACTCGGCATCTTCTGAGGGATCCGCTTTGCGAACGCGCACGCGAAGGTCATACCACGCAGCCTGACCCGTAACCGGATCAGAGTTCGAATACCGATACCCATCATCCCTTGGTGGGAGCAATTCCGATATCACGTGGTTCAAAAGGAACCCTTTTTTGGACTCGCCAGATTTTGGATCAAGGTTCCAAGCACCCGAACGTTTCCCAATCGCATTCCACGTCCAAACGGTTGATTCCTCAACCCCGTCCATAATCGCAACCTGCACGCGGATGCGACCGTGATAGCTTTCAACCCAGGCCCAATCGTCGTCTTCAATTTCCAACTTCGCTGCGGCAACATGGCTCATGTACAGCTTATTTGAGTTGGTGATCTGACGAAGCCAGGCATTATGTGATCCCCATGAGTGATACATATGCATGGGCCGTTGTGTCAGCGCATGCATCGGATACTCTTTGGTATCGATCATTGAATGCTCAAACGGTGGATACCAGATCGGCATCGGATCGAAGTACGCGTCAACACGTGCGCGTTCACGTTCCGGCGGCTGAACATCCCCATGACCACGGGCAGCGTTTCTGAACTTTTGCATAATTTCAGAATATATCTGCATAACAATCGGCTCGGCACTGCCGATGAAGCCAACGCTTTTGGCCCAATCAAGATACGACTTGTTGGCAAACTTGAAGTACTTTTGATCGTCCGTGAAATGGTGTGACCAGAAACAACCGTTCTCAATATACTTATCGAGCTGCTTTGGGTTCACTTCACCCTTGCCGTGCTGATCACCGTTTACACCGCGCCACCCAGCAAGTGGGCCAATACCCGGCGCACGTTCATGATTGACGATATAATCCGCATACCCACCCGGGTACTTAGCGGCACCATCGTCATTGGTCATTCCAGGCAACCCAAGGCGAGCACCCAGATCGAGCAACACCGTCTGGAACGGGCGAACATCGCGATCAAGTTCGATAATCGGCTGACGGATCGCATCCTGTGCGGCGTCCGCTTCGCAAATTGGACGGTCCAATAATGAAATACAGTCCCAACGCTCAAGATACGTTGTGTCTGGTAAAATCAAATCAGCGTAGGCGACCATCTCTGAATAGTAAGCATCAGAGTAGATAATCCGTGGAATCTTATACTCGCCCGTTTTCTCGTCGATATCCGTCAGCATCTTCATGGTGCCGGATGTATTCATCGACGAGTTCCAGCTCATATTCGCCATGAACATAAATAACGTGTCGATTGGATACGGATCACCCTTCCATGCATTACTAATGACCATATGCATGAGACCGTGTGACGATAATGGGTACTCCCATGAATACGCCTTATCGATACGGCCAGGCTTACCTTCACTATCCACAATCAGGTCTTCAGGGCCTGTTGGGAAGCCAAGCGGTGGTCCGCCCAACGGCTTGCCAGCGTGCACAGTCCCAGGCTTACCGGCTGGCTTGAGCGCAGGCGGGATAGGCTTTGGGAATGGTGGCTTGTTACGGAAGCCACCTGGGCAGTCAACACTACCGATGATGGTCTGCAACAAGTGAATAGCACGACATGTGTGGAAACCGTTCGAATGCGCCGAAATACCGCGCATCGCATGCATCGCAACCGGGCGACCAATGAACTTTTCGTGTTTGCGGCCATAGGCATCGACCCAAGGCGTATTAATTTCAATCGTTTCCTTGAATGCAACGTGCGCAATTTCAGCCGCAATACGACGGATCGTCTCAGCTGGAATGCCGGTCTGCTCTGTCACTGCGTCAGGTGTGTATTTAGCATCCAGATAACGTGCGGCCATCAACTGGAACGATGGGATCGCTGCACGGCCATCAGCAAGCGTCACATTACCCGCGAGAACCGGCTTTGCCGTGATATCACTGGATTTAGCGAAGTCCTTTGTATCGCCGTCCCAAATTAACGGGCACCCATCTTCATCGCGTGCAAAAAGGCCATCGTCAGCACTGCCCGGATCTTGAATAACCAACCAGGCTGCGTTTGTGTACGTTGCGAGATAATGCTCGTCGACATTACCGGTCCTCAGCAATTCATGAATGATCGACATCACGAACAGACCATCGGTCCCTGGCTTAATGCCGAGCCACTCATCTGCAATCGCTGAATAGCCGGTTCTTACCGGGTTCACAGATACAAACTTGGAGCCGTTATTCTTAAGCTTACCCAGACCAATTTTGATGGGGTTTGAATCATGATCTTCGGCAACGCCAAACATAATGAAATATTTAGCAAGGTCCCAGTCAGGCTCACCAAATTCCCAAAACGAGCCCCCAATGGAATACAGCCCCGCGGCGGCCATGTTAACTGAACAGAACCCCCCGTGCGCTGCGTGGTTTGGCGTCCCAAACTGACTGGCCCACCAGCCCGTCAATGATTGTGATTGGTCGCGTCCTGTAAAGAAGGCGAGCTTTTTGGGGGCCGTTTCGCGGATTTTACCCAACCAGCCTGTAGCGATGCCTAGCGCTTCTTCCCATTCGATTTCTTCAAACTCACCTGAGCCTCTAGGGCCAACACGCTTAAGCGGCTTCGTCAATTTTGCAGGGGAATTCTGCGTCATAATTCCAGCGGAGCCCTTGGCACACAAAACACCACGGTTCACAGGATGATCTTTATTGCCCTGGATATAGCGGATTTTACCATCCTTGAGGTGGACTTTAATGCCGCACCGACAGGCGCACATGTAACACGTGGTACATTTCACCTCGTCTGCGATGACTGGCGATGTATCCACATGATTGTCAGATCCGCTCATTCTTGAATTCTCCCAACCTATGCAATTGTACCAACTTATCTAAGCTAGTCATACTATTATGTAACTTTGTGCCAAAGAACAACCAATCAGTCCAATGAGTAATTATTGTCATTTCATTCGATTTTACTTATTAATCGAGAATGACACTTACACAGCTAAAAATATTCATCGCCGTCGCCGAACGTGGACATGTCACCCGTGCCAGCGAACACCTTGGTATCACACAATCAGCGGTGTCTGCTGCTGTTGCTGCCTTGGAAAATCAATATCAGGTAAAGCTGTTTAACCGTGTTGGTCGAACAATCAAACTCTCAGAAGCAGGTGAGCTTTTTCTCAGCGAAGCCCAAGCCGTCGTTGACCGCGCCGAGGCTGCACAACGTATGCTGAGAGAGCTAGGCGGCATCACAGTTGGCCACCTCGAAATCGCCGCAAGCCAGACAATCGCGAACTATTGGCTGCCACGTCGGCTGGCCATGTTTCATGCGCTTTATCCCGGCGTGGTCTTGAATGTGTCAATTTCAAACACCCGAGAAGTTGAGACCGCTGTGGTCAATGGCGCTGCGGATATAGGTTTTGTCGAAGGCTCCACCCGCGCACCACAACTTGTTCTTGATGAAGTCGATTATGATCAGCTGGTCCTCGTTGGCGCAACGCCAACCTGGGGGCCAAGACGCAACGATCCGATTGATATTGCCGCATTGCCATGGATTGTGCGTGAAACCGGTTCTGGAACGCGTGAAGTCCTCGAACGTATTGCTAATAATGCTGGCTTAAAGTGGCAGGACCTTAATGTTGTTCTGGAACTGCCTAGCAACGAAGCTGTACGTGAGGCTGTGGACGCGGGCGCAGGCGTAACCCTCATATCTCGTTACGTGATTTCCGCCTCTATTGAGTCTGGAACACTGTGTCAGCTTGAGTTGGATATTCCACCCAGAACGTATCATATGGCACGCCATCGAAAACGTATTCCGAGTGCAGCGCGCCGAGCCTTTGTGGATATGGTCCTTGCGGGAAATTTACCAGCAACCTGAAGGCGTTAACGTCAGCCCTGCCCTGCTGGAGCATAGCGCTTCAAGAATGCTTCTTCATTGTTCGTGCGCAGGTATTCAATCGCACAGCCCAACATGTGATCCTTGGCTTCTCCGATAGCAGGACATGCTGTTTCGGAAATACGTGGACGTTCACGCGCAATATCTATTTCTTGCGCAGGGATCGAACCGGGCAAATCTGCCTCACGCTGACCTGCAGGTTGAGCTTCGGGGTCAATATCGGCAATAATATTGATGTCTGGTGTCACGCCCAGCGCCTGCAATGTTTGGTTGGCTGGTGAATAATATAAAGCCGTGGTCAGGCGAAGTGCGCCATCCAGCGGCATGGGCATAATCGTCTGAACCGATCCTTTGCCGAAAGTCTTACGTCCCATGATAATCGCACGGTGATGGTACTGCAGGGCACTCGCAACAATTTCTGAGGCAGACGCAGAACCCCGATTGACCAGAACAATAACCGGGACACCTCGAAGGGTATCGCCGGGATCAGCATAGTACGCCCGCTCATCGCGGCCATCGCGGCCCATAATAGAAACGATCTTCCCGCGCTCAAGAAAAGCATCAGCAACAATCACAGATTGATTAAGCAGCCCGCCGGGATTGTTTCTTAAATCGACAACAACGCCACGAAGGTTTTTACCGACCTGATTGCGAATATCAGAGATCGCAATTTTGATCCCTTTTTTGGTCTTTTCGTTGAAGCGCGTGATCCGGATATAGCCAATATCACCTTCGATGCGATGACGAACAGATTTTACCTCGATGATCGCACGGACAATATTCAATGGAAAATCTTCGACACCCTCTCGGCGCACAATGATGTCCACGGGCTCGCCCGGCTTGCCGCGCATCAAATTGACGGCCTCGCGTAGGTTCAATGCCTTAAGGTCTATAACACCAACATGCGTAATCAAATCGCCCGGCAACATACCCGCACGTTCGGCAGGCGTACCTTCTATTGGTGAGATAACTTTGACGTAATCTTTTTCCATAGTGATCTGGATACCAAGGCCGCCAAACTCGCCTTTTGTATTGGCAAAGCTGTTACGGAATTCTTCGGCATTCAGATAACTAGAATGAGGATCAAGATGCTTGAGCATCTTATGCAGCGCATCCTCAACCAACTTTCCAGATGGCATACTTGCAGGCACGGCGTCTTTGGTTTTTACGCCAGCGATTGCAGCATTGATCATCTCACGATCATTGATCTCATGAACGTAACTCGCCCGGACACGCTGATAGGCAAAATTAAAGTAATCCAGTCTTTCACGGTCCGACGCATCGTCGACATAAGTATCATAGATACGCTCGAAGCGCTCTAACTCAACCCGGGTCTCCGCAGGCAAATTGGCGATCTCTTGGTTCATCGCCATGACAACGCGACCAATCGCAGATTGATTGGTCACGCATGCCGTGATCAACGTGACCAACAACACGCCAACAACGCCAGCAATCGCAAAACAAGATAAGCGACGCCCACGCTGGAGTTCTGGTTTCACATTAGGAATGTGAGAGGTCAATATTCAGCCATCCGCAGTGATTTTGGCAGTAAGCTCAGCAAGAACACGGTCCGTATCTTCATTTTCAACCTGACACGTAACAGCATTCTCATGGCCACCACTATCATATTTAAGCATAAGCTCACCAATGTTGGTATTTGAGGTTTTGTTCAGGATCGATTTGCCGGTCGCCAATACAGTATTCAACTTATTCAAACCCCAAAGGATATGAATTGAGATATTGCAGTCTGGAAATAGCGCATAAATCATAAAGCGGTTGCCAGCGTTGATTGTCTCTTCGTTTCGAAGATCAAAAACAACCAGATTACCTGTTACGGTCGAGCAACGCTTAAACTGATCTTTGAATTTACCTTCATGATCAAAATAAAGGTCCACGCGTTCTTTGACGTCTGGAAATGCAACAATCTGATCAACCGTGTGATTGCCGCAATAATCGATCAACTGCATCATCAATTGGTAGTTAGAGATTTTAAATTCACGGAAACGACCAAGGCCAGTCCGGCTGTCCATCAGCATGTTGAGCAAACCCCAACCTTCAGGCTTTAAAACCTTAGCTTCAGTGAACTGTGCGCTGTCACCTTTATCAACGGCAACCATCATATCTTCAGCGATACTTAGGAACTTCTCTTTGCCGCCGTAATAGTCATAAACAACCCGCGCAGCCGATGGCGTGTCAGGGTCGATGATGTGATTGTCTTTCTTACCAACACGAATGGTTTCGCTATGGTGATGATCAAAGGCTAAATGAACGCCATCGACATACGGCAAGTTCGTTGTGATATCACCGTCAGATATCAAAATCGTCCCATCCTGCATGTCCTTTGGATGTACGAATTTATATCATCGATAATGCCTAAATCTTTCAGTAATACAGCACAGACGAGTTCGTCAAAATCGCTTCGTGTCACCAACCTAAATTTTTGATCGCTCATCCGGGCCTCCCAGTTATATTTGTATCACTATGGCCATAATTTTGAGGCCCAAGAATGGATTTTGGTTCCTGCACCCCTAGGAATGCAAGGACGTATTCAATTTTATCCTAATTCAATCTTTTCTAATGCTGTGACGCAGCCAAATACTTGCGGCTAAAAGCACCACGGCACCTGCCTGATGCATGGCTGCAAACCCAATTGGTACAACCAACAGTAACGTTGATATGCCCAGCATGACTTGGACACATACGGCAAGGATCAAGACGTTCGCACGGGTTCGCACATCACGCCCTTGAGCACGACACACCCACCAGACCCAGGAAACCAGGGCAAAAGTCGTCAAAGCCAGAACACGGTGATCAAACTGTACGGTCGGAATATCCTCAAAGAAGTTCTTGTACCAGGGGCTGAGTTGGAAGCCCTCACTGGGAAAGATTTCACCCAGCATCAATGGAAATGTATTGTAGACCATGCCTGCATTCAGACCCGCGACCAGCGCCCCTGAGAACACGGTAACGAAAACAACAACCACAGTCATCGACGACAATCTGCGTAGGTGCGCTGATACGTCCTCACGTGGCGCATCGAGGAGATCCAGCGCGAACCAGAGCCCTAAAGCAATAATCAAAAATGCCATCAGTAAATGCGTTGCGAGGCGGTACTGGCTGACACCTGGCTGGTCGACAAGACCACTTTTAACCATCCACCAACCGATAACGCCTTGCAATCCGCCCAGCGTGAACAACACAGCCAAACGCACCATCAACGCCTTATTGACCCATCGCTTGTAAACAAACACGGCAAACGGCAATGCAAAGGCCAGCCCAATAATCCGTCCCCACAAGCGATGCAGGTACTCAAGCCAGAAAATTTCCTTAAACTCACTCAAGGACATGCCTTTATTGATTTTTAGATATTCTGGCGATGTCCGGTATCCATCAAACTGGGCCTGCCACGCAACATCGCTTAAAGGTGGCAGCCACCCCGTCACAGGACGCCAATCTGTCATCGAAAGCCCAGATTCCGTGAGACGGGTGAACCCACCCAAGACAATCATCGCAAAAACCATCGAGCAAATGGTCAGCAACCAAAGCCCAATTATACGGGATACGTGGCTGGAATCAGTCGGTGGTGTGGACATTGTTAAAATGACCCCTTTTAATTGCGCTCAATCAGGTAGTGGATCATCCCTTGTTTGTCCATACGTGATCCGCGATAACCTGTCGATAAGTCTATCTGTACATTCTTGTGTACGTATGATGAGCGAAAACTGATGACTACAGACGAAATAAAAATACAGCCCGTAATGCTGGTCGGTGCTGGTCCAGGTGATCCGGACTTGCTGACCGTCAAAGCGCATCGATTGTTGAGCGACGTCGATGTTATCGTTTATGACCGTCTGGTGTCGAAATCAATCATGGCGTTGATCCCCGCATCTACGGAACGCGTATTCGCGGGCAAGCGCGCATCCAACCATTACATGCCGCAAGATGATATCAACAACACGCTCGTTGATCTTGCCAAGCTTGGCAAACGTGTCATGCGTCTTAAAGGCGGAGATCCTTTCGTATTTGGCCGTGGAGGCGAAGAAGCACTTCACCTCGTCCGCAATGGTATTCCGTTCGAAGTTGTGCCCGGCATAACGTCATCTGCGGGCTGCGCTGCCTATGCCGGCATCCCTTTGACGCACCGTGGGCTCGCACACGGCGTCCGGTTTGTCACAGGTCATTCAAAGAGCAATGAGCCTCTAACGCTTGATTGGCGGAGCCTTGCCGACCCTGACACCACACTTGTTGTTTATATGGGCATGGCGAACGTTGCAGAAATCGCATCAAATCTGGTGTCTCATGGACTTAAACCAGAAACCCCGGTTGCTGTGATCAACATGGGGACACGCCCGACACAGCAGACACTCATCTCTAATCTGGGTGAGTTACCAACATGCGTCGCAAATGCGTCCATTAAAGGGGCGACTTTGTTTGTAATTGGCGAGGTCGTAACCTTAGCCGATGAACTGGCCTGGTTTACCGATGCCGTCCCAACTAAAAACTGCATCGAATAAGTCTGCGCTACATATCTCGATCAAGAGCGCGGGCAAGAACCATATACACCTTACCCATGTCGGACGATAAGAACGTTGCGTGCAGCATTGAGTTCGGATCTCTCTTGGATGCTTCATCCAAAAGCTTCTCGAACTCTTCAAGATAGCGCGTCACGTAATCGCGGAAAGTGCCATCTTCTTGGTATGTCTGGCGAACCTGCTGCAACTTGGCCTTTTCGCGGAAGCCAAGCAGCTTACGCACAAAGATGCCCTTCTCGCCTTTGTTAAAGCGGCGCCAGTCTTCTTCCGAGACCTGCGTTTCAAGGACACGGCTGATATCAACAGCCAATGATTGCAGACGCTCAGAGATGAATGTCGCTTGTCGCGTAAACTCTTCTATATCAGTTTGTTCTATACGCTCGGATAGAGATGCCAGCAATGCCGTCGCTTCATTGGACGCAGCCCGAACGGACTCGGTGCGTTCATCAAGGACTTCGTTGATCTCTTGAGATTTCCGCGCAACATCACTTGTCGCCGCCGACAAAGCATCAACGTGCGACCGCACCGACTTATCCCATGCGCCCACCTTTCCAAGTGCAGCATCGGTCGTGCTCGACAGCTCCTGTGCGCGGCGCGCCAAGGCTTCGCCCAAAGCTTCCAGGCCGCGCTCAGCGCGATTGTACGTGGTCGACAAGTCCTGCATCTGACGACGCAATCCTTCAGTACCACCCTCAAGCCGCTCAACGATGACGTCACTAAGGTCACCTGACTCGTGGATTTGGGTACGCAATTGATCCGCAGTACGTGTCAATTTTGACACATTAAGATCAGCAGCCATAGAGGCTTCGGTCGCACGGGCACCAATTGTCTCGCCCACACGCTCCAAACGATCCAGCGCGTCATCACTCGTTGTTTCAAGAATATTGCCGCGATGGCGCAAGCCGTCTGTTGCTTCTTCAAGTTGTGCCGTTGCCTTACGGGAAACGATACTAACTTCTTGATAGCGTTCACGAAGTGCCTGACTGACTTCGGTCATCTCTTGGACGCCACGTTGTGATGCGTCGCTTAGATCTCGGGCACCATCACGCAAGTCTGTATTCACGGCCTGAACCTGGTTCGACGCCCGCTCAGCCGCTTGAGATACGTCTTCTGTATTCCGCTGTAACGTATCAGCCACAAGGTTCATGAGCTGATTGGCGCGATCTGCCGTTGTGCTCATTTCATGGGAGCGAGATTGCATTTCTTCGCTGACGCGGCTCAGACGAGACGCAGCTTCGTTCGCTGTATTGGTCAGACCCGATGACTGCTGGTTGAGCAAATCAGCAAAACGTTGCAGGTGTGTAGTCGCTGACTCGTAAGTGCTCGTCAGGACCTCAGAGCTTTTGTGCAGAATTTGTCCAACATCGCCCATACGTTCGCGGGTTTTGTCCAGCGAGGTATCAAGCTGCATGTGATTTTGTTTCAGTGCACCAGAAATGCCAGCAAGGTTTTCAGATGCCCTTTCTGTGCCACTTGTCGCAGATTCAACTTCGCGCGCCAATTCACGGCCCACATCTTCAAGGCGGCTTAAGGCATCAGATGCTGTTTCACGCATCGCACTCGTACTTTTCTGCATCGCATTCGCCGTCGCTGAAACACGACCCGTTGCATGATCCGCTGCTGATGAAAGCTCCAATGATCCCGCTTGCAGTATCTCGCCCGCATCCACCATCCGGCGGCGTACATTGTCGCTGACAGCATCAACCTGCAAGGCGCGCTCTTTAATCACATCGCCAACGCCTTCGATCTCAGCGTATGCACTCCCAGAGATAGTGCCTAAGTCTTCAGATTGCTTATGAAGAAGGTCAGTAACGAGGTTCAAAAGCTGAGCCGCACGATCAGATGCCTGTGCCACTTCATGCGAACGGCTTTCAAGCAGTTGGCCGACATTTTCAATATTATCGACCGCCTCAAGCGAGTTCTTACCCAACTTGTCTGATTGACCCGCAAGAATACATGAGACCACATTGATTTGAACCGATGCCTGTTCAGACGTCGACAGTAAATCTTGTAGTCGTTCGCTCAGATCTTCACCAACTGCCATCAATCGCGCTTTTGCCGTCACGCTGGATTGATCAATATTTGTGGTTTCTCTGCGAATAACCTCACCCGCATCGGAGAGAATATTGGCAGATTTAGATGACACCAGTGCCAGGCGGTCTGCGTTATTCTGCAGTGTCTCAGTGACCCGCTCAATGCCCTGCTCAGCACGCGCAGATACAGCGGTCAGTTCTTGAAGTTGATCTTTTGCCTCACGGCCCAGATCGCCCATGGTGCGTTGTGCAAGCTGGCTGCTTTCTGTCACCGCACCCATGTCTTCACGGGTAACACGTGCAGCCTCAGATACGTCTTCTGCACCTTGACGGACCGCAGCCGCACCGTGGTTCAATGCGTGTGCAGCGCGTGTAACATCCGAAACACCTTTATCGGCAGATTGCGTCACCGTTGCCGCCGTCTCGTCCAAAAGCTCGTTCAATCGAGACAGGCGCGCGTTCGCCGTATCCGCCACGCTATCGATATCAGAAGAGCGTCGACGCAATGCTTCGCCAGCTTCATCCATACGAAGCACACTTTGGTTTGCTGTACGTGCCAGAGTGCCAGCTTGTTCACCAAGGGCTTCACCCGCTTCTGTGAACCGCTCAACGGATCGCTCTGTCGTCTCCTCGACTTGCTCAGACCGTCGGCGCATCTCTTCGCCCACACGTGCAACCTCACCCAGTACCCGCTCTGTGATTGTCAAGAGTTCATCGGAATCACGGCGTAAGATATTACCGACATTTTCTGCACGTTCTGAGGCTGTATCTGCGGCATCTGACATTTCACGAGCTTGCGTGCGGAAGGTCTCACCTGTCCGGCTTACGCGCTCCGTTACTTGCGCGGCTGTGGTTTCAATGCGCCGCGCATCTTCGCGTAATGCATCGCCAACATCCTGCACATTAGCAGCAACTTTATCCGAAGTTTTCGACAGCACATGGGTTTGATACGCCAGATTACTCTCAATTTCTTTTGTGCGTTCTTGAACTTGATCCGCCGTCGCGAGCAAGTCGCTCGACTGTCGCTCCAACAGTGATCGCATGCGCTCAGTCTGCGCCAATGCATCCGCATTCCGTGCTGTCATATCCTGAGCACGATCCTCCAGAAGGTCAGCACTCAAACGCAATTGCTGATCAGCATCACCCGAAAGATCAACCAAGGCTGCAACACGGTCACGAACCGCGTCACCAATCGCCTGCAAAGCACTCGTCGTGTCTTCAGCTCTGGAATTCGCCTTATCAACACTTTGCCTGAGCGCGTCAGCACGTTCATCAAACACGCCAGCAGCTTCCTGAGCAAGTTGAGACGCTGTATTCGCTGCCTCATATAATTCCTGGGTGCGGCGACCAATAACGTCCGTTAAATCTTCTGCACGAGACGATGCACGGTCGGACGAAACAGTTAAGTCACTGGCGTGCTTTTGCAGCCGCTCCCCAACATCGCGGGCCCGGTCGGTCGCGTTGTCTGTCGCATGTGTTAAGTCTTCGGTTTGACGGCGAAGGGCGTCTGCCACTGCGTGTGCACGAAGGTCTGCATCTTCAGACACCCGCGATAGCTCTAATGCCCGTTCACGTACAAGCTTACTGACGGCTTCGCCTCGGCTCATGGCGTCTTCAGTCGCCCAGTTAAGATCGCGGGTTTGCTGGCGCAATGAATCCGTGACTTCGCGCAGGCGCGACTGCGCATGATCGCTTGGAAAAATCATCTGACGCATCAGCCAGCGCAACGCCACAGCCTCATGGTGGATATTAGCCCCACGGTGATACGTGAGGACGACCATCCACAGCAATGCAACGGGGGTCGCAATCCCAGCGGCAAGTCCACCAAGCTCATGTGGCAGCAGTGCCGTTATGTTGTTCCAACCAAGGTTCGTCTCAACAAACGAATAGGACACCCATGACCATGCAGCCGTCGCCAACAAGGCACCAATCGGCAAGAGCTTCCAACGCACCCAAAACGGGATCGGTGGCGCAATGGGTGCATCTTGCAGCGATCCGGAAGATGGCGGCGGAGGCGCATCTCGTACGGCTGGAATAATCGCACCGAGGCTATCTGCAATAGCCTTTTGCGGGCTATCACTTGGGCTTTTTTGAGGTTCGGCAGTATTATCTGCCATGATCTTAAACTCCTGACGGCTTTTGAGTCTCTAATAATAGAGCCCTATATCATGCGCCGTAAACTCACATTTTGCATAGATATTGTGTTTTAAGTGGATAACTCTGTGACTAACTCGATCAATTGCTCAACAGATTGACCATCCAGGTTTTCACCAAAAAGCGCATTCCTGTATCGTTCGCGCACTTCTTTGCCCGCATCAGGGGTTTTCAGCGCTAAATCAACGGCCCGCGCAAGGTCTTCAATCCTGTGGATTTCACGGCCCACTTCCCGCCAACGCCACTCAACACCTTGAGGGTCATAACCGATTTTTTCTGAAGCATGCTCTGGGTTTTTGAGAAGGATAATCGGGCGGTCGACGACAAGATAATCAAACATAACGCTTGAGACATCACTCACCAGCACGTCCGCACTTTTAAGGTACGGCAGAATATCTGCATCCGGGTCATCAATGAGAACCACATGCTTATGCGTCCCAGCAAGATGCGCCCAGCTTTCAATCAATTTCGGATTGTCCGTAAACATATCTGGATGCGGTTTGATGACGAGTGTCACATCTTCAAGCTCACCACGAATACGTTCGACAATTTCATCGCCAAGAATTTCGACCGCGTTCATTTTTGCATGCTGACCCGGCGCATAAAGCACAACAGCGCTTGCCCCTTGAAGCTTTACTGGAACAGAGATGTGATCCCCACGAAGCAGCGGTGCGAGTGGCAAATGTCCTGTCACACGAATTTGCCCTAGTTCAGCAAAACCAAGCTTGGCCCATGCATCGCTAACAATAGGCCCTGGCGCACAGACGATATCTGCACCTTCAAAAGCACTTGGAAAGCGGTTCTGCGAGGCCAGGAATGTGGGCGCAGAAATCACCAGCGCATTCGGCACAAGCTTTCGCACCAATGCCGTTTGGGTGCCGCCAACAATCACCACGTCCGGATTGAATTCAGCAAGATCACGGCCATCAGACGTCAAAAGCGGCCAGTGCGTGCCGAGTGTTCGGCGAAATACATCATTGAAAGCATGGAATTGTTGCGCATTATTGAAATGCAGCGCGACCCGGCGTGCTGATGCATCGCGGTCGACCAGCTTTTGCCCATCCCGCTCAATACCCAGGCTCATTTCGCCCGCCCGTGCGATCAAGTTGTTTGGTTTTAGCTTGAGCGCATCCTTGAAGGATTGGACTGCTTCGGCACGCCTGCCCGCGCTTTTCCGGGCATAGCCAAGATGTACCAAAGCCTCAACTCGCTTAGGTTGGAGGCGAAGGCACCGTTCAAGCGACTTTACGGCTTCATCAGCGGCCCCTGCGCGCCGATAGGCAGCACCCAGGAAATAGTGTGCATCAGCGCTATTGGGCGCCAGCTCAGCCGCTTCTTGCAAGTAAGCGATCCCTTGCTGCTGATCACCCTTTAGAAATAGCGCTTTGCCTAAGTCCATGCGTGCTTCGATCGCCGCTGGATTACTTGTCAGCGCATCTTCGAAATAGCGAATGGCATTATCCAGATCGTGGGCTTCGGCGCGCATTTCGCCCATTTGCTGATTGGCCAGCGGGTCATTGGGGTTTTGCGCAAGTGCATTTTGGAAATACTCAGTCGCGGCATCATCTGACCCTTGCCTGCGCGCAGAGACGCCAAGATCAACAAACGAAATACCTTCGGGTTGTTTTGGTGCGGTCTCTGGTTCAGGCACTTCGCCCTGCGCCAACCGGACGATCCCCATTTTTGCCAACCAACCCAGTGTACGTGGCAAACGATACCTGCGCCGTTCAGGCAAAAGTTCAGCAAGCTGAATAACCTCTACACCATCCCGTTCGCTTAGATGAGCAAGTACGTGCGCTTGCTCTTCCTCTTCAAGCATTGCATGCGACGCCGTGTCATTGATCGGGTTAAGCCTGAGCCTGCGTAAGCGTTCTGTAATCCCCTCGCCGCCTTTGATGCCCGGAGATAGCGACACTTTTGTGTGCTCACCAATCACCTGACTGGCAAAGGGCTGGAATACTGAAAATGGGTCATCCAAATGGGGGATCGCTGGGCGGCCTGTTACAGGCGGTGAAATCTCAGCGCCATCTGCACGAATACGCCGAAGCTCAGACCAGAGTGTTTGATGGCGACCGATAACAACCTTCCAGTCGTATGTTTCAACTGCCGTTTTTCGGGCATTAACGCTCAATTGTTGGCGATGCTCAATATCTCCAGCCAAGGCTTCGAAGGCTTCTGCTGCGGCGCGGATATCAATCGCCGTGGCCTGACTAACCGTGCCCGATAGGAACAAGTCCGCACGAACTTCATCAATCCCCATAATTTGGTTCTCAGGGGCCAGCGTCAGATCTCCGCCGCTTTCAGCCAACGGTAACCAGGTCGGCACCAGATACCCATTCTGCCCATTGCTGATGACGTCACGATTACTGCCCCAATCTGCTGCAACAATCGGCAAGCCTGCTGCCATTGCCTCAATCATCTCGGTATCAACACCATGGCCAACAGCGTCATCAAAAGACGCGTACGTATCGGCCGCGTAACATACTTGATCGCGGATATCGGCTTCACGGCCATCCAGAAAGATAGCGTTCACGGCCGGTGCAAACTCTCTCACAGCATCCCGGTAAGCCCGCTCAATCTTTTCGTTATCGAACCAGCCAGCTTGGAGCAAATGGATACGGGCACCTGTGCGCCTTACCGCGGATTCCAATGCCAAAAACAACGGCGTCGGGTGCGCACGCTCATAGAATGCAAAATTACCGGTCACCAGAACGCAATAATCGTCTTCCTTGATCCCAAGACGACGACGAATTCCATTTCGGATATCTTTTGTACCATCCGTCTCGCTATAAAGCGACGTATTGACCCCTGGTGGAATAACAAAGCTCACCCCAGAAAATGCAGCGGTCCCGCCCATACGGAATGTTAGATATTCGCTTTGTACAGTCAGGAGACGCTCACCCGCTGCTTTGAGCGTCTTGGATGGATACACGAGCGCATCCCAATATTGTGCCGGCGCAATCAGTACGTTTAAAAGCTCAGCTTGCGTGGCGGCCGTACCAAGGTTTTCGATCTCGCCTATCACGGAATAACGGCGCTGTCCCATCGTGCGCCGTCGCCACATCAAGGGCCCAATATCTGCCCCAGACAGGCGCATCACCGGCGCATGTTCAAACCCTTTACGGTCGCCGGGGGCAACGTATCGACATTCACGTCCCTTTGTATCTACCTTGGCAACACGTTGTAGGAAATCATCAAAGTCGGCTGGATCATGGGATTGACAGAAAAATGCAGGCACATCGCTATGCTTAACGAATGCACCTAAAAACGATCCGGACGGACGCGGACGCGCATCGATATCACGGCGATAGAAATGCACAGCATTTTCAACGCCTTCACGATGCAACTTGTCGCTTTTATTCGTTGGTTTGACGTGAACCACTATCAACGTCCCCTAAGGCTAGGAACGGACATCATTTAAAATAAATGCTGTCCGCCCGTGACCCAAATTTCTGTTCCTGTGACATAACGACTGTCATCCGAACATAAATAAAAGACCGTTCCAGCAACGTCTCCAGGCGTCCCCATCCGCTGCAAAGGAATGCGCGGAATTAGCAGGTCGTACTCTGGCCCGACCATTTCAGTCTCAATCTCGCCAGGTGCGACAGCATTCACACGCACTTCAAGTGCTGCGAATTCGTTCGCCATTTCGCGTGTAAGACCAGATAAAGCTGTTTTTGAAATTGAATAGGCAGAGCCCGCAAACGGGTGAATATAATGCCCGGCAATCGATGTGATATTAACGATCGCCCCTTTGCCCTTGTGCAAATCACCAGCAAAGCCGCGTGATAATTTCAACGGCGCAAAGAAGTTTAATTCAAACACATCATGCCAAGCATCCAAATCACCGTTCAGAATGCCTAAGCGCTCTTTATACGGTGTCTTTGGCGACATGCCGGCATTGTTAATTAATGCATGCAATGGCGCACCATCCAAGGCGATTTTCGCCTCTTTGATGAAATTTGCGATACTGTCATTATCGCCAAGGTCCGTTGGAATATGGCTAGTCCACTTGGGTTCACGCTTGCAGGCTTCGGGGGTATCTTCCCTGGAACACGTGATGATATTCCAGCTCCGTTCAAGGAATAACCTTGCCGTATGGTGGCCAATGCCACGGCTGGCACCTGTAATGATAACCGTCTTGCGCTCTTCAGATTTATTCATGATCAAACGGTACTTTAAACAAGCCCCTGTGGCCAGTCTCAGCACGTGTGATTTTTAATTCTTTCATCTTGAAAGACATGACGTCGTCGATCAAATCGTTATCATGACGGTATGTGTTCAAGATATGAAATCAGTGCCACCGCACGGGAAATAATGAAGGCGCTCAGCCTAAAGTCACCGCCGCCATTACCAAACATGCCGATCATCCGACCAACAGACGTTGCGTTGATCGTAACCGGGGGTAATGCGACCGTGCTTCAGCCGTGGGGGCTTAATGTCGACTGGACCAAACAGCCGATGATCAATGCCCGTTCTGAGACATTAACCGAGAAACCAACCTTTCAAGGTCTTCTCAAGCAACGTTGCCTAATCCCTGTTAGCGCTTATTTTGAATGGCGTAAACTTGAAGACGGATCGAAGCGTAAAAACACAATTATGGCAGCTGATAAGTCGGTGATGACGATGGCCGGGCTTACCGACGGGACGCGCTTTACGATGATTACATGCGACCCATCACCATCCATTGCGCATATTCATAATCGCATGCCGGTGATATTAGAGGCTGATGCCGCATCACACTGGATGAGCGACGCCTCATTTGACGGCGTCTCATCGCTGCTTACCCCTTACGTGGGGTCACTTGCATTTGAAGAAGACGTGCCGGAGCCACCTGCGCAGTCTGATTTTTTCAGCTAGCCGCATTGACCGCGATGGCGAAGAAGCTGATCCGCCAGCACACACGCCATCATTGCTTCACCAATAGGTACAGCGCGAATACCCACGCACGGATCATGGCGACCCTTGGTGATAATATCCGTTTCATTGCCATCTTTATCGATGGTCGAGCGCAGGGTCAGTATTGAGCTGGTCGGCTTGACGGAGAAACGCACCACAACGTCCTGACCTGTTGAGATACCCCCCAGCACGCCACCATTGTTATTAGACGTGAAGACGGGCTTACCGTTTTCAATACGCATTTCGTCGGCATTTTCTTCGCCCGTCAGACGCGCGACATCCATACCAGCGCCAATTTCGACACCTTTGACGGCATTGATACTCATCATGGCCAAAGCGAGTTCTGAATCCAGTTTGCCATAGACAGGTGCGCCCCAACCCGCAGGCACTCCAAAAGCGACAATTTCAATAACCGCGCCCACGGATGAGCCATCTTTGCGGATACCATCAAGATATGTCGCGAACTCATCAGCCGTTTTAGCATCAGGTGCAAAAAATGGATTGTCGTTCACGACAGACCAATCTCGGACATTATCCGGGACCGCTTTGTCACCCATCCGAACAAGCCCGCCATGGATTGTGATCTGATCGCCGATAATCTTACGCGCAACAGCACCAGCCGCGACACGCATCGCAGTTTCCCGCGCAGATGAACGCCCACCGCCCCGATAGTCGCGAATGCCGTATTTGGCACCATATGTATAATCAGCGTGACCTGGGCGGAACTTGTCTTTGATATCGCCATAATCTTTTGAGCGCTGATCGGTGTTTTCAATAAGCAAGCCAATAGACGTGCCTGTGGTTTTACCTTCGAACGTTCCCGACAGGATTTTGACTTGGTCTTTCTCTTGTCGCTGCGTTGTATACTTGGATTGTCCCGGACGGCGTTTATCCAAATATGGCTGAATATCTTCTTCAACCAGATCGAGCCCCGGAGGGCACCCGTCTAAAATACAGCCGAGCGCAGGCCCATGGCTCTCACCAAAGGTTGTGACCCGAAACAGATGACCAAATGTGTTATGCGACATTCTTTTGTTTCGCTAAACGACGGAAATATCTGGCGCATCGACAGCTTTCATGCCGACAATATTGTAACCACAGTCAACGTGATGCGTTTCGCCCGTCACACCACTTGATAGTGATGACAGCAGATACACACCCGCACCACCGATGTCGTCCATATTCACGTTACGGCGCAAGGGTGAGTTATATTCGTTCCACTTGAGAATATAGCGGAAGTCACCAATGCCACTGGCAGCCAAGGTCTTCATCGGACCCGCTGAAAGTGAGTTCACACGAACACCGGTTTTACCCAGGTCTTCAGCAAGATACCGCACACTTGCCTCAAGTGCCGCCTTGGCGACACCCATGACGTTGTAGTGTGGCATGACACGCTCAGCACCGTAATACGTCAGTGTCAGCAGGCTTGCGCCTTCGTTCAATAATGGCTGAGCACGCTGGCAGATCGCCGTGAAGGAATAGCAGCTGATATTCATCGTCATTGCGAAGTTTTCAGGCGAGGTATCGATATACCCGCCCTTCAATTCATCTTTGTTTGAATACGCAACGGCATGAACAATAAAATCGATGGATCCCCACTTTTCTTTCAGGGTATCGAACACGGCATCAATACTGCTCAAATCTGTGACGTCGCAAGGAAGAACGATATCTGAGCCAACAGAGTCAGCCAGCGGGCCAACACGTTTTTTGAGCGCATCTCCCTGATATGTGAATGCTAATTCGGCGCCTTGAGCATGGGCCGCTTTGGCGATCCCCCACGCAATGGACCTGTCGTTGGCAACGCCCATAACCAAACCGCGCTTGCCTTGCATTAAAGGTGCAGGTTGACCCATCTTTTTTCCCTCGTCATTTAGTCTCGTGAAAATCCCGAAAACAAAGAATCGCAATTACTCGTTATGCTACACGCAAAATACGGCGTGGACCATGCTCGACACAATATGTTTCGTCATCGTGGCTTTGCCATATAATACAGCAACGATACCGTCAAACAGATGGAGTGCGAAGATGGCTGAAAATAACGCTGGCAATGGGCAAGCCGAAGACAGTTTTGAGACGGAATCCGGGAACATTCTTCAAGATGAAGAAGAAAAAGAAAATCAGGCCGGGCTTGAAGTCATTCTTCAAGAAACTGGTGTTTTTTTCAGTTACGTCGGCGGACGATTCTCTAGTGATCGTTGCCTGCGCATGGCAGCCGGTCTTAGTTACACATCCCTTTTGGCCATTGTCCCGTTAACAGCCATCGCTTTTTCAATGCTTGCTGCCTTCCCAGTGTTCTCAGGCGTTCGCGACGTGCTGCAGGATGCTGTGTTCTCAAACCTGTTGCCGCAAACAGCCGATGCCACCAAGGATTACTTTAATCAATTCATCCAAAACACAACGACGCTGAGTGCTGTCGGCATTGTCGCACTCGCCGCAACAGCTGTGTTGCTGCTCGGCACAATCGAAGCCGACATGAACGCGATCTTTCGGGTCGTGCGGCCGCGCGCACTTGTGCCCCGCTTGCTGGTCTTTTGGGCGCTGCTCACATTGGGCCCGTTGTTACTCGGTGCCAGTTTTTCCTTATCAACATATTTTTTTGCAGCCACACAATGGGTCGGGATCGACACCAATGGTGGCCTGATCGCTTTCTTTGGCACATTCCTGCCAACTATCATGATCATTCTGATGTTGACCGTGTTTTATGTCATCATTCCCAATCGCCCCGTCAGCTTAACCGCAGGCATCTCAGGTGCGCTGATCGCGGGGATTGGTTTTACTATCCTCAGGAAGATATTCAGCTGGTACATCGTCACGTTCCCGACCTATCAGAATATCTATGGCGCAATGTCCGTCATACCAATTTTCCTGATCTGGATGTATCTATCATAGTTGCTCGTGCTGGTCGGTGCCATCCTGACCGCCAGCATCAGCGAATGGCAGTCAGCGGGTGGAAAGCCACTCCGCGGCCAGGGGAGCGCGGGCATCCGCCTTATCATCGCTGTTCAGGTTCTGGCCATTCTTTACAAGGCCAGCCGAGATGGCGCTGGTGCTGTACATCGAAGTCGCATCCTTCGCCAAACCGACGGTGGGGGCGAAGCCGTCGATGTTATCCTCTCTCAATTACGAGGCGAGAGTTATGTCGAACGCACCTTAGCCAACCGCTGGATTTTGGCCCGCGATTCCGAGACAGTAACCTTGTTCGATCTGTATCACGTCCTCGGCCTTGGCTTTACAGACAGCCACATGCTGCGCGGTAAAGAGCCGTGGCGGCAACATTTGGCACAACGGATTGATGCGGTGCGTGATGCAAACAAGGATGTCTTGGGTATCAGCTTAAAAGATGTCCTTGAGGCCAAACTTGCTGACCCGAATTCCAACACTGTGAAAGACGCCAGCACATAAGATCGCGCCCTAATCTTCTTCAGCGCGCTTTCGGATAAACTCTTTAAGTCCCACGTCGGGCTCTTTGGGCAGCGTAATCACTAACGTCACATAGTGATTACCGCACTCGCCATCCTTACGTTTGCCATCAGCAAGCCCACGCCCCTTAAGGCGCAACCGCGTACCTGTATTGGCATTTTCAGGGACTTTGACATTGACCATCCCATCAATGGTTTCGACTTGTATTTTGCCGCCAAGGACAGCGTCCTCAAGGCTCACGGGGACGTCGGTATGAATATCACGACCTTCACAATGGAAAATCGCATGTGGTGCCACGTCGACTTCAATGAGCGCATCACCGTTGCGCCCTTCACCAAATCCGCGCATGCCTTGGCCTTTAAGACGAAGAACCTGACCGCTGAGCATGCCAGCGGGCACTGTCACTTTTAGTGTGGATCCATTGGTGGTTTTCATATCGCGTTCCGTGCCGCGCGCCGCCTCAAGGAAGTTTATGTTCAGCGTGTAATTAACATCGACGCCATCAATGTTTGGACCTGAGCGATCCCGAAAGAACCCTTCAAAACCACGCTTTTTGGCACCCGGATGTGGCTCATTTGCAGGCCGGCGTTTACGACCTTCAGCGTTCAATTCCCCACGGTCATATTGCGCCCGGCGCACTGGATCCGAAACGATCTGGTAAGCTGCCGACAATTCTTTAAACGCATCTTCAGCCCAGGGGTTACCTGGATCAAGATCAGGATGCATCTCGCGAGCCTTGCGCCGATAGGATTTTTTAATCTCCTCAGCACTGGCATCTGATGCCACCCCTAAAACCCGATAAAGATCTTTATTTTTCTGCCCAGCAGCCATCTTTAACCCTTAGCCCTCAATACCAGCGGCAGATGCCTTGGCCAGCGACCATGCGTTCTGAGGCAAGCGCCCCAAACGTTCTGATGTCAGCATTTTTGCAACGTTCGTGCGGCCGGATTTCAATGTCGCATCAATCAACACCATCGAGAACAGATCGCGCTGGGCATGTGAACCGCCTATTCGGTGCAGCTCGTAGCGGATTGGAAGCATGGTATCGACGACAAAGTCATAATCACCTTCCCGGTAGGCAACAAGCGCTTCAGCCAATGGAAGACCCAGTGTTTCTGTCGAGCGGGCATTATCATCACCACTGTTTTCGACATAATTATTCATCGATGCCAAAAGCTCTTTGGCATCGTCACCACCAGCAGCGGACAACGAGATTGCATGATGCACATCAATGAACGCCAATGATTGATCCGTTTTGTGGCCCCGGCATTTATCAGCCAATGCATCCCATCTTTCGCCGACATCCTGACCATGCAATTCAAGGCGCTGTAAAAGAGCCGCATTATTTACATGATCGAGATATTCATCCGATTCCGGATCCCAAATATCTTCATCATAGTGCTTTAAGACGAGATCATATTCTGCACGATCGACATGCATCAGCATACGGTGCCACCAAAGGTGATAGCGAAAATTATTCGCGGCAATCCAGTTTGGCTGGTTCTTTTGAATCCACGCGATCCCGGTATCTGGTTCATCTCGCATCTCATGAACATGTGCAACAGCATGTATCGCCCACGGATTTTCCGGAATACATTCGACGGCTTCATGTCCAGCCTTCAAGGCACCTTCATAGTTATGGGTTTCTTCATAGCCAAAAGCCTGCATCCCTTTAACATAGCCGTATCCGGGCGTATCAGGCGTCCATGCAAACATCCGGCGTGTAATCGTATCGCGCAGATTTTGCCCGTCACCCTCGTAAAAATGCCCATGGTGAGCCAACCGCAACGCCAGAGCATCAAGTGGGTTCGCAACCAAAATAGCTTCCCACAAGGCAATCGCTGCGCGTTTACGCCCATGCGACCAATGCTCAGCGGCATCCACATGAAGCTGTTCACGTGCAGTTGCGCCATCGGCACGCAGGCGCGCATCCGCTGCCGCTTTTTGTGAGCGATCCTGTAATGGCCGCGTTGCCATCAACATAAAGAAATAGCTTTTCAGGACATGCGCCATCACCATGTCGGGATCAGCTTCAAAGATAGCTTTCAAGTTAGGCCCAGCGTCCGGCTGAATACCAAGATACGAAATAATCGTCTTGTCAAACGCAGCAACGGCCACATCGGATGCGGCTGTAATTTCCAGCCCTCGGCAATCGTGAAACATTTGGATCCTCCTATTGCATCGAACTCTAAGGGTCCCTAGCTTAGGTGCCAAGAGACAAACAACATCGGAGCGTCACCAATGCCTGCAGATACGGCTCAAGTTCAAGAAATAGATACCGCCACAGCAAAAACCTGGCTGGATAGTGGCGATGCCGTGATGCTTGATGTACGCGAAGCCCCCGAGTTATTTGAAGCCCGGCTTGATATCGCGACACACAACCCAATGTCGTCATTTAATCTTGAAAGCATCCCCGCCAGCAAAGGGAAAAAGCTCGTGATTTTTTGTGCGCATGGCATGCGCTCGCATCAGGTCGCAGAATACTTGCTGCGCGAAGGTATCGTCACAGAAGCCTATTCAATGAGCGGTGGCATGGTTGCCTGGGCGCAGGCTGGATTGCCGCACGAAAAAGGCTAAAGAGCTTTTTTAGCGACGATCAGAAATTCGATATTGCCTTCGGGGCCTTTGATCGGACTTTCCGTAACACCAACGACCGACCAGTCCTCAAGGCCGTCCAGCCACGTGCGGATATCCTCGCAGACGCGCTGATGAATTTCCGGATCACGGACAACGCCGCCCTTGCCCACATACTCGCGGCCAGCCTCGAACTGAGGTTTGATAAGTGCCGCCAACGTCGCGCGCGGCTTGGCCAACGCCATGGCGGCGGGCAAGACGGTTCTGAGGCCGATGAAACTTGCATCACATACCACGATCTCGGGCGCATCTGGAATTTGATCCGGCGTCAGATAACGGGCATTGGTTTTTTCTAGAACAATCACACGCTCATCAGAACGTAGTTTCCATGCCAACTGACCATGCCCAACATCAACGGCATAGACTTTGGTGGCACCATTCTGAATAAGAACGTCTGTGAAGCCGCCCGTTGATGCACCGACATCGATGCAAATTTTATCTGTTGGGTCGATGTTAAATTCGTCGATGGCCCGTGCAAGCTTGAGCCCACCACGGCTGGCCCAGGGATGGTCCTGGCCGCGCACATCCAGGGCAATATCAGGTTGCACCTGTTGCCCGGCTTTTTCTAGTTTACGTTCTTTGGAAAAGATCAGCCCCGCCATGATCAAGGCCTGCGCCTTGGACCGGCTTTCAACCAGCCCACGGTCGACCAAAAGTTGATCTAGGCGGATTTTAGCGATGAACCTAGGCCCTGACAGGTGAGCTTAATTCGCTTTCGCGGCCAAGTGCGGTCATCACAGTCTCGACAATGTCCTTTGCAGACAACTTTGCCATCTCGATCTGTTTTTCTGGCTTGTCTTGATCAAAGAATTCATCAGGCATCATCATCGCACGAACTTTAAGGCCATCTTCAAGTAAGCCATCGTTCGCCATGTATGTCAGCACGTGCGAGCCAAAGCCCCCAACAGCGCCCTCTTCTATTGTGACCAGTACTTCATGATTTTGCGCAAGATCACGGATCATTCCAACATCCAATGGCTTGGCAAAGCGAGCGTCCGCAACCGTTGTGGAAATACCCATGGTCGCCAATTCTTCAGCCGCTTTAAGCGCGTTCTGAAGCGGACTACCATAGCTTAAGATTGCAACCGTCTTACCTTCACGAACGATACGTCCCTTGCCAATTTCAAGAACCTCACCACGCTCGGGTAGCTCAATACCAACGCCTTCGCCACGTGGATAACGGAACGCGGATGGACGATCATCAATGCTGGCCGCCGTACGCGTCATATGCATCAATTCAAGTTCATCAGCAGCCGCCATCACAACAAAATTTGGCAGCGTGGTTAGATAGGCAATATCGAATGCACCACAGTGCGTTGACCCGTCAGCGCCAACATATCCTGCACGGTCAATCGCAAAGCGAACTGGCAAGGACTGGATCGCTACATCATGTACAATCTGGTCATAGGCACGCTGGAGGAATGTCGAATAGATTGCACAGAACGGCTTATAACCTTCTGTTGCGAGACCGGCGGCAAACGTCACGCCGTGTTGCTCTGCAATACCGACGTCATAGCTCCGTTCAGGATAGACATCGCCAAACTTGTCGATACCAGTACCCGATGGCATCGCTGCTGTGACCGCAACAACTTTGTCATCAATCCGTGCTTCTTCGATCAGGCCTTTTGCAAAGACATTGGTATAGCTCGGAGCGTTCGGTGTTGATTTTTGCTGCTCCCCTGTCACCACATCGAATTTTGACACACCGTGATATTTGTCAGCAGATTCTTCGGCTGGCTTATATCCATGTCCCTTTTCAGTGACAATGTGGAGCAGCACCGGACCGTCTTCGGGGTCGTCACGCAAGTTCTTCAATACCGGAATCAAGTGATCCATATTGTGGCCGTCAATCGGACCAACATAATAGAAACCAAGTTCTTCGAATAATGTGCCGCCGGTCACCATGCCGCGTGCATATTCTTCTGCACGCGCTGCAACGGTTTCGATTTGGCGAGGTAATTTCTTGGATACGTTCTTCGCCATATGACGTGCCGAACGATAGATCTTGGATGAAATCAAGCGTGATAGATACGCTGACAACGCACCGACGGGCGGTGCAATCGACATGTCATTGTCATTCAACACAACGATCAAACGTGCATCCATTGACCCTGCATTGTTCATCGCCTCATAGGCCATGCCCGCAGTCATCGCACCATCACCAATCACGGCAATAACATTGTTCTTTTTACCAGATAGTTTGCTGGCAACAGCCATACCGAGACCTGAAGAGATCGACGTTGACGAGTGCGCTGCGCCGAAGGGGTCGTATTCACTTTCGCTACGCTTAGTGAAACCTGAGATGCCGCCACCCTGGCGCAACGTCAGCATTTCTTCCCGGCGACCCGTTAAGATTTTGTGCGGATAGCACTGATGGCCCACGTCCCAGATGAGACGATCATCTGGTGTATTAAAGACGTGATGAATACCCACCGTTAATTCGACAACACCAAGTGACGCACCTAAATGCCCGCCTGTAATTGAGACGTTCCGCACCGTATCGCGACGCAATTCATCAGCGAGCTGGCGGAGTTCCTTATCTGACAAATCACGTGTATCTGCAGGATACTTAATTTTGTCCAGAAGAGGTGTTTCGTTAAAATCGTCCAACGGATAGTTTCCTATTCAATCGTCTTCTAAGCCATATATTTGGCCGTTTTATTCTTAATGCCTGCATCCATAAAATGCATAGATACCATGGGTTATCGTGATTATTTGCTTCGAGTCACGATAAAATTCGCAAGTTCTTTTAAATGCTCGCCTTTTTCGCCAAACATTTCAAGGTGGCTCGCGGCTTGATCTGCCAACAAGTGGGCTTGTTCGCGCGCGCGCTCAACCCCTAAAAGCGATACAAACGTCGCTTTACCCGCCGCTTCGTCCTTACCTGTCGCTTTTCCGACTTCTTCAGCGTCGCCTTCAACATCAAGCAAGTCATCCGCAATTTGAAATGCCAAACCAACGTCATGCGCATAATGATTGAGCGATTGGCGTGCCTGTTTTGAGGCATTCCCCAAAATCCCGCCAAAGTCACAACTAACAGCGATCAACGCGCCTGTCTTCATGCGCTGCAAGCGGGTGATCTCGGGAATATCCAGATTCAAATCAGCCTGCTCGGCAACCAGATCCAGCATCTGACCACCAACCATACCGTGATCACCAGATGCCTTGGCCAACGCGAGACATAAATCAGCTCGAATTTTTGCATTCTCATGGGTTAGCGGATCAGCAAGAACTTCGAATGCTTTCGTGAGCAACCCGTCACCAGCAAGAATGGCTGTCGCTTCATCGAATGCCTTATGCACTGTCGGGCGCCCACGCCGGAGGTCGTCGTCATCCATGGCTGGTAGATCATCATGAACAAGCGAATAACAATGGATCATTTCAAGCGCGCAAGCGGCACGATATGCGCAACTTTCTGAAACACCGAACAATGCCGCAGACTGTGTAACTAAAAATGGTCGAATACGCTTACCACCATCCAATGACGCATAGCGCATGGCATCAACGACACGTGCCTCGGGGTTGTCCGTCTTAGGTAGCAACCGGTCCAGGACTATTTCAACATTTTCAGCACACGCAGAAAGTGCAGATTTAAGATCGCTCATCAGTCGTCCTTTAGGCGTCGTCGAGGGGTTCAGTGTGTGGCGTACCATTCGCATCGACGACAATTTTGTCGATCCGCGCTTCAGCTTCTTTAAGCTTGGCTTCACAGTGCTTTTTCAGAAACACGCCACGCGTATAGCCGTTAATTGACGTATCAAGATCACCGTCACCTGTCTCAAGATCACGGACGATGTTCTCGAGTTCTGCGAGCGCAGATTCGAAGCTCATCGCAGCAATATCGTCTGAGATTTGCGGCTGTTCTGTCGTCTTGTCTTTGGCCATAAGGACCACCTCAATACTACAAATCTAAAAGGCGTGCAGTCTATGCTCCACGCACCTTTGGGGCAAGCTGTCAGTGCTCCATAAGGGATTTTACGTGTTCGACGACGCTATCACGCAACGCATCCAGATCGTAACCGCCCTCAAGCATGGAAACCACGCGGCCATCACAGACTTCGTCAGCCAAGTCGAGCAACTCGTCCGTTACCCAGCGATAATCCTCAGTTTCCAACTCAAGTTGTGCCAACGGATCGTTTTTGTGCGCATCAAATCCAGCTGAGATAATCAGTAATTCTGGCTGAAATGCTCGGATTGCAGGGATCATGACTTCTTTGTAGCCGCGCCGGAATTCGGCCGATCCCGCACCGGGGGCCAGCGGCACATTGCAAACATTGTTAAAAGCACCCTTCTCCGAACGTGAACCTGTTCCAGGATACGCCGGGAACTGATGCGACGAGGCATAGAACATGCCTTCGACCGCTTCAAAGCTATGTTGCGTGCCGTTGCCATGATGCACATCGAAATCAAGAACACAGACCCGGTCCATGCCGTGCTTGGCCCGCGCATGAAATGCAGCGGCGGCAGCTGAATTAAACAAACAGAACCCCATCGCTTGAGAAGATTCGGCATGATGCCCAGGTGGGCGCACTGCGCAAAATGCGTTCTGTGCCTGTTTTGCGACGACAGCATCGACAGCAGCAATCCCCGCCCCCGCGGCCCGTTGTGTGGCTTCGCCTGACTTTGTCGACATCACGGTATCCGGATCAAGACGCACACGTCCCTCGCTCGGCACGCTGTCCATGATCATATCGACGTATTCAGCATCGTGGACCAATTTGACCTGAGCAAGATCAACAATCGGGGCTTCATGGCGTTCAAGGTGCTTAAAAGCATCATCCTCAAGACCTGCCATCACGGCACGCAAGCGGTCTGGACGTTCAGGATGATACTCACCTGGGTCGTGTTCGATGCACGCCGGGTGTGAATACATAAATGTGGTCATAGAGCCCCCTATTTGGGTGTTATTGAGGTGCCGTCAGTTCGCGCAAATAGTCGATTAAGTCGTTTAACTCGGCGGCATCCGTAACCCGTTGCACTGGCATTTTAGTGCCCGGCAACATCTTATCAGGACCTTCGTCGAATAGGCGGAAAATACTTTTCTCGTCCCATTCAAAATCTACGTCGGTTAAAGCTGATGAATAACGGTATCCTTTAACCGAGCCTGCTTTGCGACCAAACAATGCACCAAAGTGCGGGCCAGACCTTGAAGGCCCCTCCGCGTTGAGTGCATGGCAATTCGCGCATTTAGTATAGATTTTTGCCCCCGGGTGATCGCTTTCCAGCCATGGTTGAGGTTCAGCGCCAATGCGTGCCATCAAACCGATCCGATCGCCCGTTTCCATATGCCATACCCGCGCCTGCTCGTCTGAGCTGGCCGAGACCGCAAACCGTCCATCTGGCGTGAATTTTACCGACCAGGCAATTCGTTCATGCGCCGAAACTTCATTGATCGGCTTTCCGGTCTCGAGGTTCCATTCAACAATGTACCCGTCTTTACCAGAGGTCAGCGCATGCGTGCCATCGGGTGAGAATGATACGTCATAGACCTGACCATCGCGCACATCGATTTTTTGCAGTTCTTTTTGCGTTTCCAAATCCCAAAGCCGAATCGACTTATCGATACTGGCCGATAGCAACTGATTGCCATCAGGTGAAACACTTAATGCGGTAATTCCCATCAAGTGGCCTTCGATTTTACCACGTGCATCACCCGTTTTAACGTCCCAAAGCTCAATCGTCGGATGATGCCCACCACTGACCAGCATCTTCCCCTCATCAAAGAACCGAACCGCATTAACCGGACTTTTGGCCGTTAATGACTGGGTTTCTTTGCCTGTCTCCAAATCCCAGACCTTAATACTTCTATCCCAGGCGCCCGTCGCAGCCATCTTGCCATTTTTTGAAAAAGTCGACGTCATCACTTTATGTTTATGGCCACTCAACCGATGTATCGGCTGGAAAGTATCCATATCCCAAAGAAAAGCCGTAAAATCGTCACTGGTGGTCAGCGCACGCTTGCCTGAAGGGCCGAACGTAACGCTCGTCACGGGGCCTTCATGATGATCAAGGACGGCAATTTCGGTCTGATCGCCAAAGCTCCAAACCCTTGCTGTATAATCAAAACTGCCGGTAATAACGCGCGAGCCATCAGGAGAGACATCAACGCTTCGCACCATGCCGCCATGACCAATGAAATCAGCCTGCACCACCGGCATAGAAAGCATTAAACCTGCAACAACGAGGGAGGCACCAACACGCATCTTCATAAGATGCATTTTGGACACCTTATGAAAAAATTCAATAGGGATTCATGTAGGGTTATTGAAATCTAGATATGGCGATGTTGGCGTAAAAATGCCTGCACGATGTCACGGGCATGCTGAGTGACCTCATCTTCATCCGTATTATCATGCAGGGCCAATAGACACCGGGTATATAAATCACCGCGCAGCATGGCAAAGAACAATTCAGCAGAAGCCGTTGCGTTGCTGAAATCTAGCTCAGACTGACCATGAATGGATTCAAGGTATACCGCCAAACGATCACAAGCCTTACGCGGGCCCGATCTATAAAATGCTGATGCGAGCTCAGGGAAACGAACACATACCGCTAAAATCGTTCTATAAAGCGTGATGCTTTCTGGGGCCAGAACCATCCGTAAAAAGGACGATGCGGTATCAAACAGAACGATCTCGGGGTCTTCCGTTCTATTTGACGTTACGCCATCACGTCCCGTCAGGGCCTGGCACTTACCGTGGATAATGGCTTCAAATAACGCGTCCTTAGCACCAAAATGACTGTAAACCGTTTGCTTTGAGACACCGGCTTCACTGGCGATCTGATCCATGCTGGCGGCACCATATCCAGATGCCATAAAAACACGTGCCGCTGCCTTGATAATAGCGTCCCGCTTGGCTGCAGATGCGGGCGTCAAATCATCTGCGGGTTTTGTATTAAATGTTCGCTGATTCATGGATGCTGTTATCAATTTAATGTTATGTCCAAAACACAAATTCTCTTTGCGTCATAAGTTAAACTATATTACACAAGACTGGACCGTCCAGTCTAATTTTATTTAAGCGTGAACTTATGATTGTTTCGGCTCGTAAACAACTCAACTGCACATACAACTAATTGCCTTTGGGTTATGCTATTTTGCACGGTTAACGCTCTCTTGGGATCATAATGATGACGTTTAATTTTCGAATATTCAGTGCGACACTGCTTGGCGTATTTGTTGCCACTTCAGCAATTGCACAAGAGACACCAAAAGATGCGGCCCCGGCAAAACGCCCTGCGACACAAGTTGGTGCTGACATTGTTCGGACCGAGCCTCTTAGCCAAACGGTGCCCGTCATTGGCAGGTTTGTCCCCAACCAAGCGGGACAGGTTGCTGCACGCGTTGCAGGTGCCGTTGATCATTTCCTCGTAGAAGTTGGCGACCAGGTTGATCAAGGCGACCAGATCGCAATTCTTGTTTCGAAAACGTATATTTGGGAACGGAATCGCCGCAATGCCGAAGTATCCAATGCCAAGGCCCGACTGGCCACCAGTCGCTCCAAGTTGCAACTCCTCGATCAAGAGATGAAACGGTTACAGGGCTTGAAAAATTCTCCTGCATTCTCTCCGGCAAGATTGAATGACAAACAGCAGGAAAATGTCAGCGCCAAAAGTGAAGTCAGCGAGTCGCAGGCCATGCTCATGGCCGCCGAGGCTGAATTGCAGTTGGGTGAAATCGCACTTGCAAATACAGTTATTCGTGCGCCCTATGCAGGCGTCATTATTGACCGCCACACCGAAGCTGGCTCCTATGTCCGTGAAGGCGACCCAATAGTCACGATGCTTGATCACAACAACCTTGAGATCGAAGCCGACGTACCTGCCAACCGTATTTCTGGCCTTGAAGCTGGACGTGTTCTTGATGCAAACATGGCTGGGGGCACAAACTTAAGGGCCATCGTCCGTGCTGTGATTCCAGATGAGAATTCACGGACACGTACCCGCCGCGTTCGTTTCACATCAGCCTTTGAAGGCGAGACCATGTCGACGGCGGCAAACCAAACCGTCACCGTTCTTGTCCCTGCTGGCGAAATTCGAGACGTTTTAACTGTTCATAAAGACGCCATTCTTAACCGGGGCGGCGCGCAACTTGTTGTCCTGATTGACGATGGCAAAGCTACTTTTCGCCCGGTCAAATTGGGTCAGGCATTCGGTCAGCGCTTTGTTGTTTTAGACGGTCTTGTCGAAGGTGATGAAGTCGTCATTCGTGGCAACGAAAGATTACGTCCCGGCCAAGACATCACAAGCGGTACGCCAACGAAGCCAAAGGAAAACCCATCATGAATGGTCTGATACGGCTTTCCATTGAGCGACCAATTGCCGTCCTGGCGGCCGTGCTTATGGTCGTCATGTTCGGTGTTGTGGCGCTTGCAAAAATCCCCATTCAGCTCACACCAGATGTGCGCAAACCCGTCATCAGCCTAGAGACAATCTGGCCTGGCGCAGCACCTGCTGAGATCGAGCGTGAGATCACCAACGAACAAGAAGAAGTTCTAAAGGGCCTCGAAGGTCTCGAAGAAATTTCATCTGAAAGTCAGGATGGTCGATCACGGATCACCCTCGAGTTCGCCATTGGTCAGGATATGAGTCGCGCCCTTTTGCTGACGGCCAACCGCTTGGACCGTGTCAGTGATTACCCTGATGAAGCTGATCAGCCATCAATCCGCACGGCGAGTTCAGAGGACAACCCGATTGCCTGGATTGTGCTGACGCACGCAGACGGCAATACCAAACCTATTCATACCTACGGTGATTTTGCTGAAGACGTGGTGCAAGACCGACTTGAGCGCGTTCAGGGCGTTGCCCGTGTAAACATGTTTGGCGCGTCGAACCGCGAGATGGTTGTTCGCGTCGATCCGGATGCGATGGCACGCTTTCGCCTCACTGTGACCGACGTCGTCAACACAATGCGTGCTGCAAATTCATCTGTCTCTGCGGGTGACATCGATGAAGGTAAACGTCGTTACGTTGTGCGCACCGAAGGTGAGTTCAGATCTCCCCAAGATGTCTCAGACGTCGTCATTCGCTCGCAAGCTGATGAGGCAACCGGACGTGTCGCACGTGTCACGATTGGTGATATTGGCACTGTCACCTATGACTATTCTGATCCGACCGCGCGTATTCGCGTCAATGGCCAGCCTGCCATCGCCATCAACACCGTGCGTGAAACCGGTGCCAATGTCATTGAGACAATGGATGGTATTCGCGCTGCAATCTCCGAACTCAATGAACAGCGATTACCACAACAAAGACTTCAGCTTGAGCAAGTCTATGACGAGACCGTTTATATCGACTCGTCTATTAATCTTGTTCAACAGAACATTCTCATCGGTGGCCTGTTAGCGGCATTCATTTTGTTGATCTTCCTCCGCTCAGGCGGTGCCACACTTATTGTCTCTATGGCAATACCAGTGTCCGTGATTGGCGCGTTCGTTGCGATGGCATTCATGGGCCGATCATTGAACGTGATTTCTATGGCAGGTATCGCCTTCGCCGTCGGCATGGTGGTCGACGCAGCGATCGTCGTGTTGGAAAACATTTTCCGCTTGCGTGAAAAAGGCTTGAGCCGAACCGAGGCTGCTTACCAAGGCGCCAAGCAAGTCTGGGTTGCCGTATTGGTTTCCGCATTGACCACCGTAATGGTCTTTATTCCCATATTGCTGATGGACCTTGAGGTCGGGCAGTTGTTCCGTGACATCGCCGTCGCATTATCCGTTTCTGTGATGCTGTCCCTTTTGGTCGCAATCACAGTGATCCCTGCCCTGTCGAAAAAGCTATTGGGCGGCAACGACGAAACCAGTGTCACGCGCATGCGCATCCCAGTGGTTGATAATCTCGCTGAGGGATTTCACGCGTTTGTCATGCACGTCACCCGCGTCGTTATCGATAACAGATTACTTTCGGTGATGTGTGTTGTGTTTCTTTGCGGCACTGCAGCCTTTGTCACTTGGAAGTTTCTACCCAAGCTTGAGTACCTTCCAGACGGCAATCGAAATTTGATCTTTGGCGTCGTCTTGCCCCCACCCGGCTACAATCTCGACACCATGGAAGGCATCGCAACCAAATTCGAAGAAGAGATGATCCCGCTGCTGCAAAAGAACAACACTGAAGAACCACGTGCTGACGGCAAGCCGCTAGTTGACCGCTTCTTCTTTGTTGCAACGCGCGGTATTACTTTCTTGGGCGCAGCCGCTGTCGATCCGAACCGAGTTAAAGAACTTATTCCGATCTTACAGAAAGCTGCGTTGAAAGAACCCGGCACCTTTGGCCTCATCTCTCAGCGTTCATTATTTGGACGTGGCATCGGGGGATCTCGGTCCATTGAACTCAACGTCATGGGCGAAGATCTCGAACCGATTCTGGGCACGGCCTTGCAAGCGGTTGGGCTGATTGAACAAGCCATGCCTCGAAGCCAGGGCACACAACTTAGACCAAAGCCGGGTCTTGAACTTGGCGCACCCGAAGTTCGCGTCTATCCAAACCGGGTCAAATTGGCCGACAACAATGTCACCGCGCGGCAGCTTTCAGATACGCTGGATGCCTTTAATGATGGGCTACGCGTTGCTGAAATCACCGTTGGTAACAAACGCCTCAACCTGATGCTCAAGGGACCTGATTCCCAAGTTACTGAAACCCAAGGCATCAGTAACTTACCCGTCTCAACGCCTTCCGGGATAATTCTCCCTGCGAGCGAGTTGGCAGACATTGTCGTGACATCCGGACCCACACAGATCAATCATCTTGAACGCTTGCGCACAGTCACACTCGAAATCCGTCCGCCAGACGCGGTCCCGCTTGAGGTCGCTTTGGCAACGCTTCAGACAGAAGTCATTGATAAGCTCGAAGCTCAGGGTATGCCTGCTGGCGTGCAACTGCGCCTGACCGGTACGGCAGACAGCCTCAATCAAACTTGGGCGCATATGAAGTTCGATCTATTGATTGCGATCATCATTGTTTATCTGGTTATGGCCGTGCTGTTCGAAAGCCTCGTCTATCCGCTCGTCATTATGCTTTCAGTTCCATTAGCAACAGCGGGTGGCGTCCTTGGTTTAGCAGGCATGAACCAATTCACATTCCAGCCATTGGATATGCTGACGTTGTTAGGGTTTGTGATCCTGATTGGTATTGTTGTGAACAATGCGATCTTGTTGGTGCATCAAACGCTTTTCCATATACGAGAAGAAGCTATGGAAGTGACGGCTGCTATTTTGGAAGCAACGTCCAACCGCATACGGCCGATCTTCATGTCGACGACTACCAGTGTGTTCGGTATGCTCCCTCTCGTCATGTTCCCAGGTGCAGGTTCAGAATTATACCGGGGCTTGGGCTCAGTTGTGCTGGGAGGGCTATCGCTATCTGCTATTCTTACATTGGCGATCATTCCACCATTGATGGCACTTTTCTGCGCCGCTGTTGAACGTAATCGTGGTGAGCGATTGGAACGCAAAGCGGTAAAAGATGCGGACGATAACAAAGACCGCACATCCACCGCTGTCGATCTAACAAATGATGCCAAGGCATCCAACACCGCCGGACCTAATGAATTGCTAAATGGCAAGACCAGTCCCGCTGAATAAAGACACTTATGACTGATGTTCGATTTGCCATCATTGGCGCAGGGATAGCAGGCACGTCCCTCGCCTATCGGCTTGCAGAGGCTCTTGGCAGTGCCGATGATATTGTGCTGCTCGAGCGAGAGGATCAGCCCGGCTATCATTCTACGGGTCGTTCAGCTGCTATTTATACCGAGACGTATGGCCCCCCTGTCATCCGTGCACTGACCGCGGGATCACGTGCGCTATTCGACAACCCACCCGACGGGTTTGCGACCCATCCTTTATTGCATCCCTTGGGTGTCTTGCTGATCGGGCGTGAAGAAGCTCAGGCACAGGCAGAAAAAATATATGAAGAGTGCCGGGTCTTAACGCCGAATGTTCAATTGTTCGAACCTGCAGAAATTTCCAAACTTGTGTCCGTCCTGCGGCCTGAATGGACAACAATTGGTGTCTACGAACCCGATGCCATGTCGATGGACGTCGCCGCCATTCATCAGGGATATCTGCGCGGGTTTCGCGCGATGGGCGGCAACATTATCACTGACGCCGATGTTTTTGAGATCGTTCAGGCCAATGGGCGTTGGGCACTTACAACTCGTGCTGGTGTTGTTCAATGTGATGTAGTCATTAATGCATCGGGTGCCTGGGCAGACGAGATCGCGATAAAGTCGGGTCTCGCAGCACTTGGCCTCACACCAAAACGCCGAACGGCCCTCGTGTTCCAAGGCCCAGATAATGTCGATACATCGGGATGGCCTTTGGTCAACGACGTCGAAGAAACATTCTATTTCAAGCCCGATGCTGGGCGTATCCTTGCGTCCCCCGAAGAAGCGACGCCCATGCCGCCCTGCGACGTACAGCCGGACGAATACGATATCGCCGTAACTGTCGATCGTATTCAGCAAGCGACGACCATGCAGATCACTCAGATCGAAAACAAATGGGCCGGGCTTCGGAGTTTTTTTGATGATGGCGTCCCGACACTCGGATTTGATGAGCGAACTGATGGATTCTTTTGGCTCGCTGGGCAAGGTGGTTATGGCATCACGACGTCAGACGCGATGGCCCGACTTGCCACGAGCCAACTCCTTGGCCGTGACATGCCCACAGATTTGATCGACCTTGGCGTCGATCCATTAGACCTAATGCCGTCTCGATTGACTTGACCGTCATGAACTTATTTTTGTTTATCCGTTAGCTGTTCAGCAGCGTAGGAGTATAAATTATGCCCGTTACTTTCCAGAGTGTTTGTTTGCGCTATTTAGCATTTGCCATTGTGGTCACAGCCTTGCCGATCACCAGCGTCACAGCACAAGACACGTAAAACCTGCCCAGCGTCATTGTCATTGAAGTGTCCGAGCAAGAAGTGACACCCGTTGTTAAGTATCCTGGACGCGCCGAAGCCGTTGAGACTGTTGAGCTTCGCGCCCGCGTAGAAGGCTTCCTTGAACAGAGAAACTTTTGTGAAGGCGCAGACGTCGCCAAGGGTGACGTTCTGTTTGTGATTGAACAGGAGCCTTACAAAATCGTTGTCGAGCAGCGCCGCCCTGAACTTGCCGCTGCAGAGGCCAAAGAAAAGAATGCACAGGCCGACTTCAAACGTAAAAAGGCGCTGGTCAAACGCAACGACGTGTCACAGGTATCGCTTGATGTGTCCGAAGCCGAATTGGCAACGGCAAAGGCGGACGTCCCTCATGCGCAAGCGGCGCTCCGTTCCGCGAACCTTGATCTAAATTACACCGAAATTCGCAACCCAATTAATGGCCGCATCAGTCTTGCCACTTATAGCGTCGGCAACCTGGTCAATACTTCAAGCGAGCCCCTTGCCACCATTTCACGGTTCGATCCAATCTACGTCACGATCAAGGTGAGTGAAGAGCAGCTGATTGAAGCCCGCAAAAATGGCATCGACCTAGATAACCCGCCCGTCGCCCCGTCGCTTCTACTTTCAGACGGGACGAGCTATCGGTTTGAAGGTCGATTTGAATATCTTGCCGCACGGGTTGATCAGGGCACGGATACCATTACAGCCCGCGCCAAGTTTCCCAACCCCAATAAAATTTTACTGCCCGGGCAATTCCTAAGCGTTCTGGTGCGCCGGAAAGTTCCTGAATTTTCGATCACTATACCGCAGACTGCTGTCCAGCAAGACGCCAACAGGTATTTCGTGCTGGCCTTGGACCGGGAAAATACAGTTGAAATGCGCCGCATCTCTGTTGGTCGCCAAACAAATAATAACTGGCTTGTAAGTGACGGATTAGCGACCGGTAAGCGGGTCATCGTTCAAGGCATCCAGAAAGCGGGTACCGGCAAGAAGGTCAATCCGACACTCCGTGACAAACCTGAGCAAGGATCATAATCAGTGTTCTCAGATTTTTTCATATTCCGCCCGCAGTTTGCTTTTGTAATATCCATCGTCATTACGTTGGCGGGTGCGATTGCACTTAACATTTTGCCCGTTGCGGAATACCCCAACATCACGCCGCCGCAGGTAAAAGTGACTGCCAGCTATTCAGGCGCCAATGCTGACGTCGTCAAACAAAGCATCGCTATTCCTATTGAAGAGCAGGTTAATGGCGTCGATGACATGTTGTATATGTCGTCGTCGAGTGGCAATGATGGCAGCTATGAGCTGACCGTTACGTTTGCTGTGGGAACCAATCCAGATACGGCTGCGGTCAACGTGCGAAACCATGTCACAATTGCGACGCCCAGATTACCCGCAGATGTAACGCGCACCGGTGTTGTCACAAAGAAGCAATCCTCAAACATGTTGCTGGTGGTCAATGTCGTATCGCCTGACGAAAGTCGGGATGCGATTTTCATCAGTAACTATGCCTCGATCAATATCGAAGGCTCATTATCGCGCCTCAAGGGTGTCAGCAATGTCTCGCAGTTTGGTCCCCTCGACTATGGGATGCGGGTCTGGATGGACCCAGATCGGATGACAGCGCTCAACATTACGACGACGGATGTCTCGAATGCTATCGGCGGGCAGAACCTTCTCGCCACTGCAGGTTCGATTGGCGCGCCACCGTTCACCAACGACGCACAATTCCAACTTTCAATCCAAGCCAAAGGTCGGCTCTCAATTGTCGAAGAATTTGGTAATATCATTATTCGCGCGAACACTGACGGGTCGTTCATCCGCTTGCGTGACATCGCACGCATCGAACTTGGTGCGCAAAGCTATGCCTCGACAGCCAATCTGAACAACAAGCCATCAACAGCAATTGCGGTTTATCTTTCACCGGGTACAAACGCATTAGATGTTGCTGATTCCGTTTATGCAGAACTAGACGTTTTGTCCAAGCGCTACCCACCAGGCGTAGAAAGCAAAATCATTTATGATACGACGCGTGCAGTTCGCGCATCTATCGAAGAAGTCGTCACGACGATGCTTATCACCTTTGCGTTGGTCATTATCGTTACGTACATGTTCCTCGCTGATTGGCGCGCGATTCTTGTGCCAACTCTGGCCATCCCCGTCTCGCTGATTGGTACCCTTGCGATCTTATTGATCGCTGGCTTCTCAATCAACATGATCACCTTGTTTGCATTCATTCTGGCCATTTGTGTCGCGGTATCTTTTTCATCACTGAACGCGCTGACACTTGCCCCTGCTGTTTTTGCAATCCTATTCAAAAAAGGTGATGGTAAGCCAAAGGGACCGTTGAAGTGGTTCGCGTCCCTGGTCGATTCGGGACGCAACGGATATGTCCGCGTTGTCGGTGTCATGGCGAGACGTATTGTACTTTCGCTTGCCGTCTTCGCGATCTTTGGCGGCGCAACGTTCATGATGTTCAAGAGCGCCCCGACAGGCTTTTTACCGACGGAAGACAAAGGCGTCTTGTTCAGCAATGTGCAGCTTCCTGATGGTGCATCATTAAGCAGAACCAATGAAGTTGTCGCAGGTATTGTCGATATGATGCGCAGCACCGAAGGTGTGCTGGACGTTATTTCCGTCACCGGATTAAGCATTATTTCTGGTGCCGCCTCAAACTCAGCATTGGTCATTCCGATCCTGACGCCCTGGAGCGAACGCACCGGCCCCGGGCTCAAGTGGTATGAGATTCTAGTAACACTCAACGCCAAGCTTGCCAGCATCTCCAGCGCCAATGCATTCGCCTTTCCATTGCCGCCGATCATGGGACTGGGAACATCAGGCGGCATTGAGGCGGAATTACAAGATTTACAGGACCGTTCGCCTCAAGAAATGGCAGCGGCTGTCCGAAGCCTCATCGTGCACGTCAATCAAAGCGGCGAATTTGCGCGTACGTTCTCGACCTTCTCGGCAAACGTGCCTCAGTTGTTCCTTGATGTTAACCGGGACAAGGCAAAGGTTCTTGGCGTGCCGCTGGATCACATATTCTCGACCCTGCAAGCGAACTTTGGATCCCGCTATATCAACGACTTCAATCTATACGGAAAGACCTATCAGGTCCGTACTCAGGCGGAAACACGTTTTCGCTCAACGATAGAAGACATCAATAGAGTGTATGTCCGAAACAGTTCTGATGAGATGGTGCCGTTACGTTCATTGGTCAGTGTTAAGCCAATACTGGGCCCGCTCAACATCAAAAGATATAATCAGTTCCAAAGCGCGAATATCAATGCGACACCCGCAGCAGGTATTTCGATAGGTGAAGCCATTCCTGCCATGGAAAGGTTAGCTGCCGAAGCATTGCCAGAAGGATATGCCCTCAGCTGGACCGGGACCGCGTTGCAGGAACAAGAAGCCGGCGCACTTATATTGGCTATTTTTAGCCTGGCGCTCATCTTTGCCTATCTGTTCCTCGTTGCACAGTACGAGAGCTGGACCGTCCCAATGTCGGTGATTTTATCCGTGAGCATTGCTGCATTTGGCGCGCTCATTCCGATCACACTCCTGCCGTTTTTGAACTTTAACCTTTATGCGCAAATTGGCATGGTCATGTTGATTGGACTCTCTGCGAAAAGTGCGATTTTGATCGTCGAGTTTGCCAAGGTCTGGCGTGAAGAAGGGTTGAGCATTTACGATGCAGCGATGGAAGCGGCGCGACTTCGGTTCTGAGCTGTGATGATGACTGCCCTATCGTTTATCTTGGGTGTTTCACCTTTGATCATTGCATCTGGTGCCAGGGCGGCTAGTCGGGTTTCCGTTGGATTTGTAGTTTTCGGCGGGATGGTCGCCGCAACGTTCATCGGAATTTTCTTCATCCCACCGCTTTATGTAGCTATCCAGACGTTACGTGAAAAAGTGCGTCCGCCAAAGACTAAAGAAGCTTAATCAAGCATAGGTTTCCTTGGGTACCGTTGTATTTGATGCGGTATCCAACAGCCAACCCTGTGTAACATTTGATTACTATTATACGACGGCGCATCCACCATTTGGCGGCTATGTTAGCTGATCATAATATTTAATAGATTTTAGTTTGGATTACATTCATGAACATTATTCACATCATTATTGCAATTTTCCTTCCGCCCGTCGCAGAATTCTTGACCGTCGGCGTTGGATTACACTTTTGGATTAACATCGCGCTCACAATCCTTGGATTCTTCCCAGGTATGATTCACGCGCTATGGCTCGTTGTTAAAAAAGGCTGATTTGTGGTCATTGATATGAGCGCATTAAAGCAATGCCTCCCCCTCACAGCTCTATACGTGATGATCTCCTTTTCATCAGCCGTAATTGCTGACGATCTTTAGGATACATTGCATGAGGTCAGCTTTGGCGTGCTCGACCACGACACAGATAATCTTTGGATTGGCTTTAGCCGTGAAAGCAGCGTTGATATCAATGCCGAAGTATTATTCAATTCTGTCTACGATGTCTTGGGTGGGTATATCCATCCAGCAGTTGGCGCATCGATCAATACGGGCGGAGATACGTCAAAGGTATATGCCGGCCTTCGCTACAGGTACGAACTCGATAACGGTCCGTTTTTTGGACTTGGTGTGGCTGCACATGATGGCGAAACCAAACTCGTCCAAGCTGACAAAAAAGCCTTAGGCTCAACGCTGCTGTTTCATATTCCAGCAGAAGTTGGGTATCGATTCTCGGAACACTATTCAGCATCCATCTATTTTGATCATATCTCGAACGGCTATACGCAAGACGAGAACGAAGGGCTTGGTACCCTTGGTATGCGCATTGGCTATCGGATCTAAGATTTAAGCGCGGCGTTTATCCTGCTTTTTTAAGCGCCAAAGTGAACATATCTTCCCCAGCCTCATTCTTGACCAGCTCGTGCCCTGTCGTTTCGCTATAGGTCTCAAAATCCTTAGGCGCTGCGGGGTCTGTGACCTCAACCTCAAGAATATCACCAGCCATAAGCTCTTTCATTTTTTTATTTGCGCGAAGCACCGGCAAAGGGCAGTTCAGGCCCTTAAGGTCTAATTTCACCGTGGTCATACAAGCTACCTAAAAGTTATTCGAATGATGTGTAAGGTCCGATGATTTTACAGACATTGCAACAATTTCGATAACAAAAATCGATTGTTAAATCACGTAACTGTGTGTGGTTCGTGAGGTCCTAGAAGCGTACCTTGGCTTATTCGCTCAAGCAGATCATTCGCAGAAATTAAGAGGCCATGATGCCGTCTATCGCCCATCAAAATGTAGATCAAAAAGATGATCAAACCAATGCAGCTCAACGCACGAGTGCGTTACTCAAAGCGATGGGGAACAGACACCGGCTGATGATTTTATGCCATTTGTCTGAAACCGAATCCAGTGTATAAGAACTTGAAAAGGTTGTTGGCCTGAGCCAGTCTGCGTTATCGCAGCATCTTGCAAAATTACGTCATGAGAATCTGGTAAAAACGCGGCGTCATGCACAGACAATATATTATTCGTTGTCGGGTCTCGTCGCATCCGAGGTGATCAAAGCCCTAAGATACGACCCATGCCAAACGTCAGCGGAACCGCAGAGCTAAAGCCTTACGTCAGCGTAAAGATATAAACACCGTCATCACGCACCGAGCGCACTGCGCGTCCATCCATAACCAACTGATGCAAGTGAGCTAACGTCTCGCCAATTGCAAAGAACGTTTGATGCTCGTCCAGTTCACGCTTGAACAGGCGGTAAAGAACTTCAACGCCTGTGCTTGGCTCAAACAATGCCTCAACGGTATCATCAAGCCGTTCTACATGGTGCGCATCCAGATCATCCAAACGCGCGTGGAGGCCTTTAAACGGCCAGTTATGGCTAGGCAGGATCAATGGGTCGCCTGGGATTTGCTGGCGGAGATGTTCAATACTTTGAATATATAACTGCAGCGGTTGCCCATCAGGCTCTTGTGGCCAAACGCTCACATTCGGGCTGATTTTTGGCAAAACCTGATCGCCTGAAATCAGCACATCAGCTTCGTCACAATATAAGCACGCATGCTCAGGTGAATGTCCACGACCAACAATCATACGCCAAGACTTGCCGCCAATTATGATCTCACTCCCATCTTCAATACGCTGTAGTGCGGCAGGAATGGTTGAGACTGCCTTTTTATAACCACCCATACGACGCGTTACCGTATCCATCAATTCAGGCGTAAAGCCTGCACGATGGTAGAACTTTTTATAGACATCTAATGAGACCTCCTGGCCATCCAGTGACAGCATTCGGCCAAACGTCCATTCCGTCAGCGGCATGATCAGCGGCACGTTAAAGCGTTCCGTCAGCCATCCTGCCAAACCGGCATGATCTGGATGGAAATGCGTAACGACGACGCGATTGACGGGGCGTCCGCCCATTGTGCCCTGGAATAATGTCTCCCAAGCGGCTTTGCAGTCGTCAGTACAGATACCTGTATCAACAATGACCCACTCGTCGCCATCTTCAAGCAACCAGAGATTAATATGGTCCAATTTGAACGGCAGCGGCATACGCAGCCAGTGAATGCCTGGCGCCACTTGCATGGTTTCGCCAATCGCAGGTTCGCCTTCGAAGACGTAATTCGGGATATAAGTCATGCAGCGTTTTTAAAGACTTGGGTCGGATTTGCAAACATCTGAGAACATGCAAATGCAGATAAACTAAAACAGCTTAGATCAAAAACCATGGCGTTTCAGGTTCAGGGTGCTGTTCACCCGGACGCACCATCGGGATTTCATCAGGCACACGCTCACGTACCGTTGCCGGGCGCTCATTCGCGTTTACTTTCGGCGCAGGTCGTTCGTTTGCTGTCATGTTAGGCGCAGGTCGGCCATTAATATCATGGCCTTCACGGATCATCCGTTCCTTATTAATAATATAATGTAGTTCTTCTTTGATGATTTCTGTGTGGCGTGTGGGCTCTGCCTTCAAGACTGCCGAGACGATCCCAAGCTTAACGGATTTCGGAATACGATCGAAATTTTCCAGCATCATAAATTTGATAGATGGCCGCACAGATGAGGATAGAAGCAGACTCAGCATCAATTTCTTGCGGACATCGTGACGCATATTACCAGCTTCGGTTAGCTCAAAAAATTCATGAACGAACTGTCGCGGCGCAATTTCACCATCAAGCAATGACTTAAGGTTTTCGCGAAGCGCAGCGGTAAATTTCTTGCGGGTCTCGATAACAATCTTCGACGCATGACGACGCACCTTATTAAGACTGTCAGGCTCAAACGCGTGATCTGTGACGTATTTTAAGCATTCGCGGACAAGCTCATGACGCGATGTGTCACCAATAATTTCGATAACGCCGCGGACCAGATTTGTTGAATTCCCAAGTGGTGCCAGGCGCGCTGTCGCAGCCAATGCCATAGACCCTTCAGGGTCGCGCGCGCACACCATCGCCAACGCGAGTGGATCTTCATAACTTGATAGATCAATTTCTTTGTTCAACAAGTTCTCAGGCACAATAAGGCGTGTCGCTTGTCCGGGCATGACCAAAGGCTCGCAGGCCTTGTAGCTTTTCTTGATACCAAGTGCGGTTTGCAGACCTTCGCTGGAAATTCCAAGCGCGTTGTAAGCAGATTCGCTCACGCGACCACCCGCAAACGCTGAGGTCCGATGTTGCGAACCGGCACATTGGTTTTGATCAGCCAGTCTTTGAACATGCGCGCGCCATCACGCAGCGCCGTTGGCTTCAAAACCCGGTTAATCGCTTCTTGTTGATAAAGCGACTGGCGCATTGCTGCCAATTCGCTTTCACGTCCTAAACGCCACGCTAATGGAACATCTTCCATGGCATCCAACGTCCGTTCTTTCGAGCCAATAACATCGGCTAGAATCAACGTCAGGAATTGAATGGTGTTTTCATGGGGCTTGGCCGTGCCGCGCCGCCACTTACTAATGGTCGACGGTGCGACACCAAGCAATTTTGCCAGTTCCTTACCAGCAACACCGCCATCCGTAAGACCACGAAAGACGGGTCTTAAGTCCACAAGGTCCACATCCCAGTTATTTGAGACCCCATCAATATTTATCGCAGACCCTGCCCGGTCGTCGCTCATTTTTAACACCCCAGATTGCCCTGTCCCCGAGTAAGCCACTCGGAATACACTAATCTTTGCGTTAATATGGTTAACAAATCCCTATATTTCGTACAACCAACAATATGTAGATGAAGAAAGATACATGCCGCGACTCCCCATTTTGCGAGCAATAGCCTAATATTTCCGCATGAGAATAGGGGTCGACCTCGGAGGAACGAAGATAGAAGCCATTGTCCTGGACGACGATGGTGGCGAACACGCGCGGATTCGCATCCCCAGTCCTCAAGGAGATTACACGAAAACCATCTCGGCCATACGCGATGTAGTCGCAGATGTGTCCAAGATTGCAGGATGCGATAGGCAAACTAATGTCGGTGTCGGCATCCCGGGTGCGACCTCTCCCAAGACCGGTTTGGTCAAGAATGCCAATTCCACATGGCTCATCGGCCATTCGCTTGAGCGCGATCTTTGTGATGCCTTGGCACGCGATGTTCGTATCGACAATGACGCCAATTGCTTTGCCATTTCAGAAGCCGTTGACGGCGCTGGCAAAGATTGCAACGTGGTCTTTGGGGTTATTCTTGGCACCGGCGTTGGCGGCGGAATCGCCATCAATGGCTCGCCCCTGACAGGTCGTAACGCCATCACCGGAGAATGGGGGCACAATCCCATGCCCTGGCCAAATACAGAATCAGAACTTCCCGGGCCATCGTGTTATTGCGGCAAAACCGGCTGCATCGAGACATTTCTGTCCGGTCCCGGATTGCAACACGATCACGCCAGTACGGGCGGCGAGAACATATCCTCGACCGAGATTGTTTCTCGCGCAGAAAAGGGCGACACCGAAGCGGTGGCAACCATGCAGCGCTATGCAGATAGATTGGCGCGTGCCTTATCAGGTGTCATTAATATCGTGGATCCAGATATTATTGTGCTGGGTGGTGGGCTATCGAACATTGCAAGTCTTTATGAAGATGTGCCAAAATTATTGGGGCGTTATGTCTTTTCTGATGTCTGCGAGACGCCTCTTGTCAAAAATATTCACGGCGATAGTTCGGGCGTGCGCGGTGCTGCCTGGTTATGGTCCAAGTCTTAAAAAGGTCCCTCAATGAGCGTTTCAATTAATCACCCCAAAGACGGCGTTGCCGAAATCATCATCGACCGTGACGACAAACGAAACGCGCTCAACAGCGAGACCGTCAAAGGCATTACCGATGCCGCAATCCAATTGGCCAAGGATGACGATCTACGTGTTGTCGTCTTGCGCGCAACTGGCACGCGGGCGTTCTCAGCTGGGGCAGATATTTCGGAACTATCCGGGCTCGATAAAGCAACCGCGTTTAACTTCATTAATAATCTGCGGGGCGCGATCCAGGCAATCTTTGATCTGCCAGTCCCGGTCATTTGCCGTATTCAAGGGGCGTGTATCGGGGGTGCGATGGAAATGGCCGCTGCCTGCGATCTTCGCATTGCTACAAGCAATGCAACGTTCTGCATGCCCGAAGTTCGTGTCGGCATTCCTTCTGTCATTCAAGCCGTACTGTTGCCACGCCTTATGGGTCGAGGACGTGCCGGATGGTTGGTCTTATCTGGTGACGTGATAGAAGCCAACATCGCGTATGAATGGGGTTTTCTTGAAGAAGTCGTTGATCCAGAAATTCTGGACGATGCCGTCGATACTGCCGTTGCATCAATTCTGGCGTCTGCCCCTGCCGCAGTCCGAGCCCAGAAAAAACTGCTGCAGTCCTGGGATCACACACCGCTGGACGCAGCAATCACGGCAAGTATGGATACGTTTGCAGAAGCTTATGATACAGACGAGCCTGCCCAATACATGGCGCACATCTTGAACAAAAAAATAGAGCTGGGTGAATCCTAACAATTTATTCCGGGACGCATCAATCGCGTTTATATATTGAGAGACTTGTTCTTAGTGCGCCATCAGCATTGGGATTTTTGCATGACCCAAAACATGTTTCGTCACGCCACCAAGAATAAGCTGACGCATCCGGCTATGGGTATAGGCACCACTAACTAGAAGGTCAGCACCAAACTTCTCGCATTCTTCCAAAAGTCTCGGTCCAACACTGCCTGCAGATGCCTCAAAGATTTGAGTGTCAGGCTTCACCCCGTGCCATTCCAGATAGCTGGCGAGCTCGGTTCCACGTGCACCTGAAGTGCGGAAACTATCGGCTGTTAAAACCATAACGGCCTCGGCTTGCTCAAGAATGCGTACCGCAGCAGAAACTGCGCGTGCAGATTGCACACTGCCATTCCACGAAATCGCCACACGTTTTCGGATCGACGCCGTACCGCCCGGGGGCACAACAAGCACAGGACGTCCACTTTCGAAAATCGCTGCGTTCAGTGTCATCGGCGTTAGCACATCATCAGAATCGCCCGGTCTCGCAACAACAATCAAATCATTGAGGCGACCAATACGTGCCAAGACTTCATCTTCGCGACCGTGTTCGTGTCGCCAAGAAACTGTCACCTTACGCTCACCACTAGGCTTATCTGCCACATCAACGCCATGTCGGATAACGCTTGCATCAAACATCGCGCGGGCACTATCTGCACGACTGCGCGCCTCTTTCTCGGCCATGCCAATCATATCTTCAACCATCGAGACAGACATACCCTCGCCCAGTAAAGGAATCGATTCCTTGGCTTCAGGTTCAACATGCAAAACTTCGAGATGACTTTTGAGATCTTTGGCGACCGAATACGCTTTATCGAGGGTACCTTCGTTTTCTGGCGCGCCACTAAGGGGACATAAGATGGTGTTGACCACGATGAGCCTCCGTTTAATCGTTAGACTATATTATGCCAGCATTCAGGCTTTCACGCAAAGATTACACGCCTAAAATACGAAGTACTTGAGCAACTGTCTCCGTCTTTTCGCCCGCACTGTTAACAGACGCCCATGTCATTTCTCCAACATCATAGGCCGATTGAGACCGGGCAATTTCCGGCGTGATATCAGAAACATTTCGTTCGCGTTTCATCACCCGCTCAATACGCACATCTTCTGGTGCATCAACCCAAATACCGGTAAATGGCACGCCTAATTCCGTGGCCAAAGCCTCAGCGGTTTCACGTTGGTCCTGCATCGCAAAGACAGCATCCAGCACGACACTTTGACCGGCCAGGATTGCTTCGCGCGCCTGATCAATAAATGCCTCATACGTCTTTACTGTCATCTCGGCGGTATAGCCTTCAGCACCCAGTGTCTCGTTCGGATGGATACCCGAGATGCGCTTGCGCACAACATCAGTGCGTACAACACGCGCACCCGGTGCCAATCCAATATGGGATGCAACTTCCCGGGCTAGCCGTGATTTACCTGACCCAGACAATCCACCCACAGCAACAAGCCTTGGCGGTGTCTCATTCAAATACTCTTTAGCCAATACCAAGTAATCTCGAGCTATCTGAAGTTCCTGGTCCCGAGCATCCTCGTCTGTTTGTACCGCAAAAATTGCGGCGCCAACATGTGCCCGAATTTGCGCCCGCATGGACAAGAATATCGGTAGCACACGATATATATCTGCCTGCTCGTCAGCGACTTCGAGATATCTATTCAATAGGAATGACGCCAAGCGACGTTGTCCGTGGAACTGTAAGTCCATCAATACAAATGCCAGATCATAGGCCACATCAATTTCTGAAAAATCATCCGAGAACTCAATCGCATCAAACAACGTTGGTTGCCCATCAACGAGGCGAATATTTCGGAGATACAAATCCCCATGACAATGGCGCACACATCCACGCTTGCGGCGCGCATCTAAAACTAGTTGCTGCGCATCAATCCGGGCAAGTGTCTCTGACGTCACAGCATTCACATCTTTTGCGGAAAAAGCTTCATCGGGCAAAGCCGCAAATGCCTTCACATTATTCTCAGCGATTTTACGGATACCATTCGCGCCACCGCGGGCTTTGCTGATTTCAGCATGGGTATGGAATTCTGAAATCGCATCCGCCAGACCTTCAATCATCGGGCGCCGCAATCCGCGCTCAACTTTTATCAGTCGATCAAATAATGTGGCTTCATCAAATCGTGCCATCTCAACCAGCCAATCAACAATCTCGCCATCTCCATCCACAGCGAATTGTCCATCGTCCATCGTCACAGGCACCACGCCTTTATAGATTGTGGGTGCGGTGCGGCGATTGATTTCTAACTCACGCTCGCAGGCAATGCGCCGCGCTTCTAATGTTGTAAAATCTAAAAATGAATAGGCTACAGCGCGTTTTAATTTAAAGGCGCGTTCGCCACTCAAGAATATGACCGAGATATGCGTTGTAGTAATCTTGGGCGGACCATCGATCGTGCTGAGTTCTTGCTGTAAAAAAGCAATCACGTCTTGCTGTATGGCGTTTGATGCACTCAATGGAAAACAGCTCGAGCCTCTTCAACGCCTTCGGGATCTTCGTGAATGATCACTTCAGCATTCGGGAACGCCTCCATTAATTCATCTTCGACTTCTTCAGAAATTTCATGGGCTTGTATTAGCTTCATGTCGCCGTCGAGTTCAAGATGGAATTGGATAAACACATGTAAGCCAGACGAGCGCGTACGCAAATCGTGCAACCCTTTGACTTCTTTATGTGCCATGACGATTTCTCGGATTTTTTGCCGGTCATCGTCCTCAAGTTCGCGGTCCATCAAGATCGCCAAGGACGTTTGACCGATTCCCCAGGCACCCTTCACGATATACAGCGCAATGAGTATTGCGATCAAAGGGTCGGCATACTTCCATCCCAAATGGCTGGACATAAACAACGACACCATGACGCCCAAGTTGATCAGCACGTCTGTTTGATAATGAAGGCTATCGGCATCAATCGCGACGGAGCCAGACTTCTTCACGACATAGCGCTGAAAGATCACCAGAATGATTGTTATAACGATAGAGAACACCATCACAGCATAGCCGATGTCCATGTTCGCAATCTCACGTGGGTGGGCGACGCGTTCACCAGCTTGCACCAAAAGGAACGCCGCCGAACCGCAAATGAATGCGCCCTGCACTAATCCGGCCAAGGGCTCAGCTTTACCATGACCAAAGCGATGTTCCCGGTCAGCAGGCTGCAAGGCATGATGAACGGCAAGCAAGTTGATCAGGGACGCCGCAGCATCAAGGATAGAATCCAATAACGTTGAAAGCAGACTGACAGAATCTGTCATAATCCAGGCCGCGAACTTAGTCACAATCAAGATTGTCGCTACACTTACAGACGCAATCGCTGCAGCGCGCATAAGCTTGCCACCAACGATCATCGGATCGACGGTCTCAACAGTAGCGCTTTCAGCAGATGGTGTTTTGGGTGTGCTCACGGGAATTGACGTTCCGTTGTCCAGGTCTTTCCATCACGGTTATACACGACCCGTTCGTGCAGACGGAATTTACCATCAGACCAGAACTCAATCAGTTCGGGGGCAACGCGAAACCCAGACCAGTGCGGCGGGCGCGGCACTTCGCCAACACCAAACTTTGCCGTAAACTCGGCAACGCGTCGTTCCAGAATGAACATACCTTCCATTGGGCGTGATTGCTCAGAGGCCCAGGCACCAATACGACTACCACGTGGTCTGGACTGATAATACGCATCCGCTTCCGCATCAGAAACCCGTTCTGCGTGACCTTCGATACGGACCTGCTTGCGAAGGCTCTTCCAATGAAAATTGAGCGCGACGTGATTATTATCAGCTAACTGCTGACCTTTTTTACTCTCGAGATTTGTATAGAAAACAAACCCCTCCTGGTCAAAGTCCTTCAACAGCACCATGCGTGAAGACGGCTTACCGTCTGATGTGGTCGTCGCTAAGTTCATGGCCGTCGGGTCATTGATCTCTTTTTCTTTGGCCATATCCAGCCATTTGCCAAAAAGATCGAAAGGTTCACTATAATTTGTCATGTTCATTTCCGTGATAGATATCACTGCATTTGCGGATGATAATTGATATCAATGTGCCTAAATTTTGCCACATCCTGTTGATAAAGAAGTATACAAACAAAGTCGACCATGAGGCTATCAATTCGAGCGACTATTTTTCACAAGACTTGTAATATAGACGACAGAAACTTCATAATCATGACATCACAATATCGGGGACCTTAGGTACGATGAAATTTTCAAAACCAATAATTGCTATTACCATATGTCTCGCACTGGCATCTTGTGGTCAAGGCCGCGATAAAGAAACCGTTGGTACGCTCGCAGGCGCGGGCATCGGCGGATTGATCGGCACACAATTAGGTGGCGGTAAAGGCAAGCTTGCTGCCGTTGTCTTAGGTACCTTGGCAGGTGCATGGGCCGGTAGCGAAGTCGGTAAATCGCTTGATAAGGCTGACAAGGCTTACGCGCAACGCACCGCGCAAGATGCCCTTGAGTATAACAAGGCGAAGCAACCATCGACCTGGCGCAATCCTGATTCGGGGAATTCTGGCACCGTAACACCCGTCAGCACGTACCGAAACAGTGAAGGCACGGAATGCCGCGAATTCGAAACCGCTATCTTTATTGATGGCGAGCAAGAAAAAGGCATTGGCACTGCCTGTCGCCAAGCTGACGGCACCTGGAAAATCGCCAGTTGAATAGACTGACAATCTTTAGTCGGGCCTTTGCTATAGGTGCCGCTGCTTTCTTCCTGATGCAGAGTAGCTCTGTCTCGGCTAAAGACGTCATTCAATACACAACGCTGCAAGGCGATGAGATTAAGGCGGTCTATATCCCCGCCCCAGACACGGCAGCGAAACCAGCACCTGCGATCATCATGCTGCACGGCTGTGGCGGGCTTTATACAAAAAAAGGTGAAATCCGTTCACGCGAGCGTGCCTGGATCGATATTCTACAGGCCGAGGGGTATGCGCTTTTATTACCCGCCAGCTTCGCATCACGCGGGTACGGCAGTTTATGCAAAACAAAGAATCGCCCCGTCACCCCGGAAGGCCAACGCCCACATGACGCCATCGGTGCGGTTTAATACTTAGCCACAAGGCCCGAAATTGATCCGAAGCGCATTGCTTTCCTTGGATGGTCTAATGGTGCAATGACCGGATTGCATGCGGTCCGTATGGATGCGGATGCAGAACCAGCGCCCAATTCGGCAGATGCACGAACAGCTGTCGTCTTTTATCCGGGCTGCATTGCCCTTAAAAATCATATCCCGGTTATGAAGCGCGTATACCAACCTTGATCCAGCACGGCGCCTTAGATGACTGGACCCTCCCAGACCCATGCCGCGAGCTCGTCGCCAATGCCACAAATCATGACGGCGGTGCGCCCATGTTCATCGACATTTATCCAGATGCCTATCACGGCTTTGACAATCCGAACTCAAAAGTCAGAACAATAACCACCAAGCATTCCGGCTATAAATCAGGTGAGCGCACGGTCCACGGCGGCACCAATCATGACGCCCGCGAGAAAGCCATTGCCCGCACTCTAGCATGGTTCCGAACCCATCTCGTTGAATCGAAATAATCATAACTATCATGTTTCAAATTCTTCCACATCGTTAGCAGGGTATTATTGACCTAGAAGAATACTACTTTTTAATGTATTTTAATTTGAGTATAATAATTCATGGATGAAGAACCTGATACTTTGCATCGCTTCCCAGAAAAGACTGCAGAAGCACTTCAAGGCTTGATTCGTCTTGTTGCGCTCTCGAATGCTGGAGGCGTTGTAGCGACAATCAGTGTTATAAGTGCGAATGCTGATATTGATGGTATCTCCCGTGTATTCGCATTTCCCTTAGGTTTTTTTTGCAGGGGGCATAATTTTAACAATATTATATGCCCTGAGTTACACCTTAAGAGTTTTCGACTCAGATGATTGGCATAAAGGCCCAGAATTTTTAATATCTTTGAACTTTATGAATGGAACCGGATACGGGGCGATTGCATTTTTCGTATTTGGATGTGTTTCCGGCATTCTCATAGTTGGTTGCGTTTGAAAAACCTCTGATTTCTAACAATGTTTAGCGGCATCCCAATTCGAAATAATCACAACTATCATGTTGAGCAGCCCGAATCGGCACCTTAGGATACGGCCATCATGACTGATGAAACACCCATCTCCGACCCACCTATCCGCGCCGCCATCGTGCCGGTCACGCTGTTACAACAGAACTGCTCCATTGTCTGTTGTGTCGAGACCAACAAGGGCGCGTTTGTCGATCCGGGTAGTGATATTGATCTCCTCATGGATGCCGTTGAGCAAGCCAGATGTGAGATTGAGAAAATCCTCCTCACCCACGGGCATGCGGATCATGCGGGCGCTGCGGACGAGCTTCGGGAGCGTCTGGGTATCCCAATTGAAGGCCCGCATATTGATGATCAGTTCTGGATTGATGCGATCTCGCAAGATTCTGCCAAGTACGGCTTTCCGGGTGGACGCGCATTTGATTCTGATCGCTGGTTGGTTGGCGGAGACAGCGTCACCGTCGGCAATGTGACGTTTGGTGTTTATCACTGCCCCGGCCACACCCCGGGCCACGTCGTCTTTCATCAAGCTGAAAGCAATCTGGCATTTGTAGGGGATGTCTTGTTTCAGGGCTCCATTGGGCGCTCCGATTTTCCTAAAGGCGACCAAGACACATTGATCAATTCGATCAAGACACAGCTTTGGCCGCTCGGCGACGATACAGCCTTTGTCCCCGGCCATGGGCCCATGTCCACATTTGGCCATGAACGCGAGGCCAATCCCTACGTCAGCGGAACCTAAATTCACCCAACACCAACGGAGACAAAGCATGTCTGATCCAATTTTGAGCGAATGTATTAATCCGACATGTCCCATATCTGGGGAGCCTGTCGCACCTGACAGCCTCACAACTTACAAAGGTCATATGGTTGGCTTTGGCGAACCAGAAGATCGCGACAAGTTCGCCGCCGCACCAAACGACTTTCCAGATTCCATCCACCATTTTGATCAACGTATCGCTGAGGGAACCTCATGAGTGATATCCGCATTGAAACCGTCGATGAGCTAGAAGCCATCTATGGCACGCCGTCGGAAGCCTCAATCGTCAAAGAAAGCGCCATTATCACAGACGAATATCGCCAATTAATTGAGGCGTCGCCCTTTGTGGCGGTAGCCTCAAGCGGCACCGAAGGGCTCGATTGCTCACCCCGTGGTGACCAAGGCTGTGTCGTGCATATTCATGATGAAAAAACGATCATGATACCAGATCGGCGTGGTAACAACCGGGTCGATACGCTCAGGAACATCATCGAAGACCCCCGCGTCGCCCTGCTGTTTTTAATTCCAGGTTCTGGCACCACGCTCCGTATCAATGGTCAGGCCCATCTCAGCATTGCGCCTAAGCTTCTTAAAAGCTTTGAAGAGCAAGGCAAGCCACCCCGCTCGGTGATGGTGATTGAGATCGAAACGATGTACTTCCAATGCGCTCGCGCGATCATGCGCTCAAAGCTTTGGGATGCGGCCTCTCACGTCGGCAAGGCTGATATTCCATCAGCAGGCAAGATTCTCGCAGCACAAACTAAAGCCCGCGCAGACGGCGGCATTGATGCCGAAGCTTATGACGCCGCATGGCCCGGACGCGCCGCAAAATCGCTCTGGTAGGCTCGCTCCATCAGATATCAGTCATATCGCCTCGGTCAGGCACTGATTTATTTATTTTCTAACGCCGTCATTCCCGCAAAAGCGGGAACCCAGCGATATCCGACCAAAGGTCACGCTATTCGAGATTATCTCGTTCGATGAGTTCGAGTTTCCAATTTCGATACCATTTCTTCATGGCCTTTTCTCGACGTATCGCACTTTCAAGCCGCGCATAGCATTCAAAATATACCAGCATTTTAATACCATGATCTCTGGTGAGCCTCGGCAATGCACTTATTTTGTGCAGATAGACACGATTCATCAGATCGGTTATGACGCAGATATAGAGAGACCCATTACGCTTACTCGCAAGAATGTAGACATAGCTTTTCTGTTCCATTTGAAAGATTATGCAAGGGCCAGAAGTTTTTTTCTGGGTCCCCGCTTTCGCGGGGATGACGAAAGTTTATGCATGGCTCTCACTGGAATCTAAGCTCACCCCCTCACCTGTCCTATCCCCAATTTCTTAAGAGAGGGGACTTGCGCATTCATGCACAGTCCACTTATCCCTCTCCTCCTTTTAGGAGGAGAGGTTAGGTGAGGAGGTTTTATCTGCTTAACCCTTGCAAATCCGGGGTTTCGCGCTTAAACCTCCGATTAAATATCCAGTAATCATTCTACCTCCGGAGATGCCCTGTGACCGATACTATGCACCCATTCCGTACCCATACGTGTGACGCACCACGGCCTGAACATGTTGGCCAGACTGTGCGCATTTCTGGTTGGGTGCATCGCAAGCGTGATCACGGCAACCTGATGTTCGTCGATCTGCGCGATCATTACGGGATTACCCAGTGCGTGATTGACGTCTCTAACGAGCTGTTCCCGACCATCGAAAGCGCACGTCCCGAGACAGTGCTCACAATCACCGGTGAAGTCGTTGAGCGGTCTGCCGAGACCATCAATACCAACCTGCCAACAGGTCATGTTGAAATTCGCATTCGTGCCGTCAACGTCGAAGGCCCTTCCGAAGTTCTGCCGATGCAGGTCGCTGGCGATCAGGAATACGGCGAAGACATTCGTTTGCGCTATCGCTTCCTTGATCTGCGCCGCGAGAAAATGCAGAGAAACATTAAGCTTCGTAACGGTGTGATTTCATCGATCCGTCGTCGTATGACCGATTTGGGCTTCATGGAGTTCCAGACACCCATCCTGACCGCAAGCTCGCCTGAAGGTGCGCGCGACTATTTGGTGCCTGCACGTAACCACCCCGGCAAGTTCTACGCGTTGCCGCAAGCGCCTCAGCAGTTTAAACAGTTGCTGATGGTCTCTGGTTTCGATAAGTACTTCCAGATCGCCCCATGTTTCCGCGATGAAGATGCCCGTGCCGACCGTTCCCCGGGTGAATTCTATCAACTCGATTTCGAAATGGCGTACGTAACTCAAGAAGACGTGTTACGCACCATCGAGCCTGTGATTGCAGGTGTGTTTGAAGAATTTGCTGATGGCCGAACAGTAACGGACACGCCTTTCCCGGAAATTCCTTACCGCGAATCAATGATGAAGTACGGCTCAGACAAGCCGGACCTCAGAAACCCGATTGAAATGCAGGATGTCACAGATCATTTCCGTGGTTCCGGTTTCAAGGTTTTTGCCGGGATGGTCGAAAAGAACGATGACATCAGGGTATATGCTATTCCAGCCCCGACAGGTGGCAGCCGTGCCTTCTGTGACCGCATGAACAAATGGGCGCAAGGTGAAGGTCAGCCAGGACTGGGATACATCTTCTTCCGTGATGGCGAAGGTGCAGGTCCTGTTGCGAAAAACATCGGCGAAGAGCGCACAACTGCCGTACGCACACAACTGGGTTTGACTGATGGCGACGCCGTGTTTTTTGTCTGCGGCGACCCCCGAGATTTCTCATCATTTGCAGGCGCAGCCAGAATGAAGGTTGGTACTGACCTTGAGCTTTGTGAAACCGGTTGCTTCAAGTTTTGCTGGATCGTCGACTATCCAATGTTCGAACTGGATGACGATGGCAAGCTTGAGTTCTCACACAATCCGTTCTCAATGCCCCAAGGCGGGCTTGATGCGCTTGAGAACCAAGACCCTCTCGACATTCTTGCTTATCAGTACGACATCGTCTGTAACGGTGTTGAGCTGTCATCAGGTGCAATCCGAAACCACCGCGCAGACATTATGGTCAAAGCCTTTGGCATGGCCGGATACGGCATGGACGTGGTTGAAGAAAAGTTCGGTGGCATGCTGCGGGCATTCCAATTTGGCGCGCCACCACACGGTGGCTCAGCGCCAGGCATCGACCGGATTGTCATGCTGTTAGCGAACGAAGAGAACATTCGCGAAGTCATTGCGTTCCCAATGAACCAACAGGCCGAAGATCTGTTGATGAGCGCACCGACAGAAGTGGAACCAAAGCGGCTTAAGGAACTCAGCATCAAGCTTGATCTGCCTAAGCCTAAGAAAACCACAATTGACAGCGACAAAGCTGAATAAGTTTACCGCACTGCAACATCCTGATTACTTTGGATTTTAGATAAAAAATCCTAAGTTTTCAGGTAAATGTATGTTCAGGACCGTACATATTCATTCTTGCATATAATGCTAAGAAAGCGTCTTACTGCACATGCGAAGGCGATTTTGATCTATAGGCCTGATCACATCACGCCCGCAAAAACTTAAAACAAAAAATACGGCCTTGGACGATAGCTATGATGAGATTCGTTGCCACACTTTCAGCCCTTTTTATCTGTTCCGCATGCGCTGCCCCAATTGGCGTGACCGTGGTTGCATTGATGGCTGATGGCGTTTCGTATGCTACGACTGAAAAATCTATTTCAGACCACGGACTTTCGGCGATTACTGAACAAGATTGTGCGATGCACCGGGTCTTTACCGATGGCCCTGTTTGTTCAGAGAACGAAGACAATCTAGAGGTTGCCGAGAATTTACCATTCGAGCTAGGCCAGACAGTTGAACAACCCGGTGTCTATATGGTGATGGCCAGCAGCTATGACATCAACTCAGCCGAAGCGTTTAATGCACAACACGTGGCAATGAAATCTCAGCTATTTGTCATGCCTGCAGGTGATCAAAAAGTAACGTACCATTTCGTTTCAGGTCCGGTCACCCGCGCCACCTACAGCAACGCCCAATATGTTGCTGCTCAAGCTGGTGTTCGCAATACCTGGGCACTATAAATCGACGAACGTGACTGGCAGATTGCAAAAGAGCTACGTACAAACAATCCATCTGAGCCGCATCTCTCTAACTAGCCGACTTCGCTGGTTATGGTTGTTTATACATGAGCCATTCTTTACTTATGATCTAAGCACTTTGTTATCGCCTCGCGAAGGGATACCCTATGCTTACTGTCCATACCCTCAATGATGAAATTCGTGCCCATTCAAATAATGCTGGGCACGCTACGGAAGTCCCTGCCAACGCGAGGCTTTTATTCTGTAACGGTCAAGTAGGTGCCCAATTGGACGGTACTGTTCCAAACACACCCAAAGAACAGATTCAGGTTATTTTTGAACGTATAGAAACAATCCTGACCGCATCAAGAATGTCATTTAAAGACATCGTAAAATTTACGGTTTATATGACCCACAAGGATATCATCATGGATTACCTTGAGGTGCGTGGCCCACTTTTAGGAGATCACAATCCACCGGCCACATTATTAATCGTTCCAGAATTTCCGCGTGCAGGCATCGAAGTTGAGATCGAAGTTGTCGCAGCAAAAGTCGATGATGCATGAAAATGCGGTCGCATCCTAAAGACCTGCATTTTTCCTAACTTACGACCTCAAATAATTTCAGTATGTACCCTTAGCACCTTTTTCGATGGCGTCTTTCAACGCATCGTGTTCGTCGCATGAGAAAAGGCACGCGTCATCAATACGGGCCAACAGCATTTTGGCTTTATCCAACCGCCCCGTCTGAACATACAGCACACCGAGATATTCAAGCGCACCAACATGCTCTTTGTCGATAGCGAGTGCCTTAGCGTATAGCGCCTCAGCTTCATCTAACCGACCTTGTTTGCGGATTGAATATGCGAGCAAATTCCATGCGTCAGCATTCTCGGCGTCCTTGGCAGCAACGGCCCTGAGCAATGTCTCGGCAGCCGCAAAATTATCCACTTTCAGGGCTGTACGCGCACTAGAAATCTCATCTGCTTTGGCTGGCGCGCTATCGTCAGAATCCGCAGCAAATCCCGCAATCGGGGACATCAATAAAACAGCTACAAAACAGCCAATAAGAAAAATCCGCATAAACATCTCCATTCACATTCGAAATCGATAATCGTTCAAATGTAACTTAGAGAACACTCATATAGAAAGCACGATAGCGTGAGCTGCAGGCTTACGCTTGGGCACCAAATAGAAAGCCAATACCTTCCCCCGGCACTAGCTTTTTTATTTAGCTGGCTTTCTTAAGTTTCTGCTCAAGAAACGGCATCAATCCGCCCGCATCAACGATGGACATCAGATGCTCTGGGATTGGCTGACAATGATAGACTTTGCCTTGCGTCTTGTTATTGATTTCCCCCGTAAGAGGGTCAATTTCCAGCTCATCACTCATCGCGATCTCATTTGCTTCAGGACAGACCAGTGCTGGCAGTCCGATATTGAAGCAGTTCCGATAGAAAATCCGTGCAAACGAATGTGCAACGACGGCCCGGATACCAAGTGTCCGTAAAAACAACGGCGCTGTTTCACGAGACGAGCCAATTCCCATATTATCCGTCGCAACGAATACATCGCCTTCGACAACACTTTTAGAGAAATTCGGATCCATATCACGCAGGCAATTTAGTGCGCCGTCGCCAAGGTCACCCGTGCCCTGATACGATCCAATCGGTGCGAGTTGGTCAGTGTCGATATTGGCGCCATATCTCCAGGCGCGTCCATTGATAGTTCTCATAGGAATTCCCTCGGATCTGTAATTTCACCGGTTAGTGCAGATGCTGCCACCGTATAAGGCGAGCCTAAGAACAGCTTGGATGACTTGGGTCCCGCGCGACCGACAAAGTTACGGTTCGTTGATGAAATACCAACAGTATCCTCTTCCAATCTGGATGGCCCAATACCAATGCAGCCGCTACAACCCATTGGCAGAATAATACCGCCAGCATCTTCGATGATTTTCATGGTCCCGTCAGCTTTGGCTTTCTCGGCCATTGCCAACGACGATGGTGAAATCATGAATTTGAAACCTTCTTTGATTTTGCGTCCTTTAAGAACAGCCGCCGCCATCCGAAGGTCATCAAGCTTGGCCCCTGTACATGCACCCAGATAGGCTTGATCAAGCTTCGTGCCTTTGTGCTCGGCAATTGGCGTTGAGTTCTCAGGACTTGAAGGGGCTGCGACATGTGGTGTCAGCGCATTGCCATCAATTGTCACGGTCTTGGCATACGTTGCATCCGCATCAGAGCGCCACGTTTCGATATCAATATCCTTGGCACCCCAACCGGTCAGGGCGTCAGCCGTTTTCTGATCAGGCTCACAGTAGCCGGCTTTACCGCCAAGCTCAGCAGCCATATTAGCCAACGTCATACGCTCTTCAACGGACATTGCACTGACCGCATCACCCGAATACTCGATCGCTTGATAATTGAAGCCCATAATACCGTAATCACCACATAGCTTCAGGATCACGTCTTTTGCAGAAACACCTGGCGTGAGAGCGCCCGTGACATCAATACGGACCGTTTCAGGGACGCGAGCCCAAATCTCACCCGTCGCAAGCACACCGGTCATTTCGGTCGCGCCAACGCCAACCATGAAAGTACCAAACGCACCGCCGGTGACAGAGTGGCTATCACCACCGACGATAAACATACCCGGCTTCACGTGTCCGCCTTCGGGTAGCACGATATGACAAATCCCTTGCTCCTTGATGAAGTGCTTGATGTCGTGATCAGCACTCCAACTTTGAGCATGTTTCTGGATTTCCTGATGGCTTGGATTGTCATCGTTAATATAGTGATCCGTGATCACCACGAGCTTATCCAAATCCCAGATCGGCACACCAAGCTTATCGAGATTCTTACCCGCCGACCTTGGCCCTGCACTGTCATGCATCATTGCCAGGTCGACTTTACAGGTTACAATTTCGCCTGGTGTGACGTGGTCGACACCGGCGGCTTTTGCAATAATTTTTTCGGCGAGAGTCTGTCCCATCTGTTTTAATCCTCGTTCGGGTTAAATCACTTTTTTATCACGAAGTGCAGCAATATCATCATTCGTATAACCGGCGTCGCGGAGTAAATCATCTGTATCTGCGCCGAGTTTTGGTGCCGGGTTTGCTGGTGCTGTTGATCCGCAAGAGCGGACTGCCGATGCCACGTACTTGTAAGTCCCATGTCCTTCTAATTCGATTTCCTGCACGCGCCCTTCATCAACGACAAAGGGGTTGTCCAACGCTTGCTTCACATCATTGATCGCCGCAGCAGGCACACTGCCTCCAAATTCTGCGAGCCACTCGTCTGTGGTTTTTAACGACAAAGCATCATCAAGATATTCCTCGACCAGGGGTCGGTTCTCAAAGCGAGCCTCGAAATTCTTAAAGCGAGGGTCGGCTACCCATTCAGGGTGTCCGACAGCATTACATAATGCAGGCCAGAATTTTTCCTTGTTGCACATCAAGTAAATCCAGCCGTCCTTGGTCTTGTACAAGGCACAAGGCGTTAACGCCGGATGCGCCGAGCGCGGCAAGCGACCTTGCACATGGCCTTCGTTCAAATACCACATTGCCGGATAACCAAGATTGCTCAACGCGATATCAAACAAGCTGACATCCATGTTACGGCCAATCCCGGTCGCACGTGCGCCCGTGACACCGGCAAGCAAAGCATAAGCCAGCGCCAAGCCCGTCATCTGATCGACAACGGATAAACCAAAGCGTGTCGGTGGTGTATCTGGCTCGCCCGTAAGCGAGAACCAACCCGCCTCGGCCTGCATCAAATAATCAAAACCAGGCCATGTTTTGCGAGGACCTGTCCGGCCGTACGCTGATAAATGCGCACAGACAATTGTCGGATTTACATCTTTCAGATCGTCGTAATTCAAACCCAGTTTGTCCGGCACATCGCCGCGCAAGTTAGACGATACGGCATCCGCATTCTTGACCAAATCAAGAAACACCTTGCGACCATCATCCGATGTCAGATCAAGCGTGACGCTTCGCTTATTGCGGTTGTACGCATGAAAGAATTCAGACGAGCCATCACCAAACCAATAAGGTCCAATGTCACGTGCGAAATCTCCGCCAACCGGGTTTTCAATTTTAACAACGTCAGCCCCTTGGTCAGCCAGGTACATCGTGCCGTAAGGACCAGCACCATATTGTTCGACAGCAAGGACCCGCACACCAGCGAGGGGCAAAGGATTATTCATTAAGAGCTGCGCTCCACAAGTTGTTTCGAAATGATCACCCGCTGCATTTCATTGGTTCCTTCACCAATGCATAGCAACGGCGCATCGCGGTAATACCGCTCAACATTATATTCTGTTGAATACCCATAAGCACCATGAATACGCATCGCTTCGGCAGCATTTTCCATCGCGGCTTCGGTCGCGAACAGCTTGGCCATACCAGCTTCCATGTCACAGCGTTCACCTGTGTCATATGCAATCGCGGCATCTTCAACCAGACGCCTGGCCGCATACACACGTGTTGCCATGTCTGCGAGTTTGAGTTGGATGGCTTGATGCTCACAAATCGGCTTGCCAAAGGTCTTACGCTCCTTGGCGTAGACCAACGAGTCCTGAAGGGCCGCATCCGCAACACCAACACCACGTGAAGCGACGTTGATACGCCCAAGTTCAAGCCCCGCCAGAATTTGCTGTAGTCCCCTGCCCTCAACATCACCAATCAAATGGCTTTGTGGCACACGGACGCCATCGAATTGTACTTCACCCGTATCAATGCCCCGGTAGCCAAGTTTCTTAAGCTTGGATGCTTTGTAGCCTGCTGACTTTGGGACCAATATTAAGCTCATGCCCCGGTGTGGTGGTGATGCCTCCGGGTCTGTTTTGACCAGCACTGCCAGCATGAGGCCCTGCACCGAATTGGTAATCCAGGTCTTGGTGCCATCAATCACATAATCATCACCGTCTTTGACCGCACGCATCCGAATACCCTGCAAGTCTGTACCTGCATCTGGTTCTGTCAGCGCAATGCCGCCACGAATTTCACCCGTTGCAAATTTCGGCAGGTATTCGCGCTTCATCTCTTCAGTGGCGAACCGTTCAACCGCAGCCGCCATGATCAAGTGTGAATTGAAAATCCCAGATACAGACATCCAAACTTTCGACACCCGCTCAACAACCTTTGAGTAGGTTTTGATATCAATCCCGAGCCCACCGTACTCAGGCGAAATCGTCGCCCCAAACATACCAAGCTCAGCCAGCTTATCGGCAATGGCTTGCGGATATTTATCTTCAGATTCAAATTCGCGCACATAAGGTGCTACGTCTTTTTCCAGGAATTTATTGACAGCGTCCAGAATAAGGGCGCTCTCGTTGTCATGATCGGCGTCAGGCATTTTTCAACTTTCTTTATCTTCGTCATTCCCGCGAATGTGACAAAATCATCTCTCAAATTTTCCAGACCCGCCGTGAACTTTGGATTTCGGCCTTCGCCGGAATGACGTATTGTATCGTCCAAAAAATTATCTCGTCACCCCTACCTAGGTCGGGGTCCAGCAACAAGAAATCACATGTATTTGCGTTTCTTCGTTTCTGAACATTTTTGCCGCTTCAATAATCCGCTTTGTCGTCGACCGCATGGCCGCGTTTCGGGATGAGCATATTACGCTCAAACGAAATGACTTCGGTTCCGTCTGCTTTCTTGCCCGTCGTCTTAATGGCGACAATGCCCTGCGTTGGGCGAGATTTACTTTCGCGAACGCCAAGGACTTCGCTTTCAGCATAAAGCGTATCACCGTTAAACACGGGTGCTGGCATTTTAACTTTGTCCCAGCCCAGATTGGCAATGGTCTTTTGGCTCACGTCCGAGACACTCATTCCCGCAACAATGGCAAGCGTGAGGCACGAGTTCACCAACGGCTGGCCGAACTCACTATGCTTGGCATATTCTTGATCGAAGTGCAGCGGATGCTGGTTCATCGTCAACAACGTGAACCAGATATTGTCGTTCTCGGTGATCGTGCGACCGGGGCGATGCTCGTAAATATCGCCGACCTTAAAGTCCTCAAGGTACCGTCCGTAGGATTCTCGGTACCGGTTCGGTCCAACTTCTTTTGCTTCTGCTACCATTATTCTGCCGCCTGCATTTGTGGTTTACCTGCAGCCAGCACCGCGCTAACTGAATTTTGTGATTCAAGACCGAGGATCGCATCGGCAAACCGGTTGCAACCATCAACGCCAAGATAAGGTTCCGCAAGGCCATCAAACTTGCCTCGGAATTCTTCGGAGGTCATGAAGTTGCCCGGCTCGCCCTTTGGCATATCGACAAGCACACTGAACGTGCCGCGCGCCGTTTTCACCGTCGCCTTGCCCGCCATGTTTGCTGGGAACAATGCCTCGACCTCTGGGTCATTGACGCACGTGACTTTCTTGGTAAGTGCCAGTGTTTCTGGGTCGGTGAGGTGTGTCGCATAATGATCCCAAAGCATGGTCCCTTCACGGAGCACAATCGCAGCGCAGAACGGCATGGAGAACTGTCCATCCACAACGCTTTTTGGATTGTGCTTGGCATCAACAGGCTGGGACACAATTTTCATGCCAGTGCGTGGCAAACCGATTTCAACGGTTTCAACTTCATCCGCCGTCACACCCTCGTTCTGCATAATCATTTTCAGCGCATCCATCGCCGCATGGGTATAGCGGCATGACGGGAAAGGCTTCACAGCCAGACGCATGGTTTCCCAATTTTCGTTTAAGGCAGCAACAGCTTTTTCGCCATCTGCATTCGGTGCAAAGGCATGCAGGAAGCCCCACTTACCTTCAAAGGCTTGCTTGGGTCCAATGAAACCTTCCTTGGCAAGTACAGCACACATCAAACCGTTTTGTGCGGCCTGGCCAACGTGTGAACGCTTGGTCCACGAACCATCAGCCAGGAACTGCATTGAACCTGATGTCTGGCTGAGCGCGATACCAAAGGCGCTCTCGATCTGATCGACGTCCATGCCCAACAATTTACCCGCAGCCGCAACGGCGCCAAAAATGCCGCATGTTGCCGTTGGGTGATAGCCACGGTCGTAATGATCGGAAGGCCCTAATGCCAACGACAGGCGAATTTGAATTTCATATCCAGCAACACACGCGGCAATCAGGTCCTTGCCCGATGCGCCTGTCATTTCTGCCGCCGCTAAGGCCGCAGGGACAATCGGTGCTGATGAATGCAAAGAAGCTTCGGCGTGGGTGTCATCAAAATCGAGCGAGTGCGCGAGCGTGCCGTTAAGCAGTGCCGCAGCTGATGGCGCGTAGGTTGCCGTATCGCCAGGCACCGCACACTCACCATTGTCGAGCCCCAAAGCTATGATCGCACGAACCACGGAAGGTGTAGATTCAACATCATTGCGCGCACGCACCATGATGCCAGCGGTGTCCAGAATCAGAAGCTTGGTCCGCTCGACCACGTCTCTAGGTAAAGTTTCATATCCCAAATCATAGGCGAATTGCGCCAGACGGCAGCTAATATCAGTCATCAAATGTCTCCTAAAATCAAAAACAGCGCTATTTTCAGCTTATTGCATTTAATTTCATCATACATCATTCGATTGCACAATTCGAAAGATATGCATTATATATCAGTTAAACAGATCAATAGAGGATGCCATGATTCCAATCACGATTAAGCAGATTGAGACTTTTATCGCCGTGGCAGACGCCCGTGGTTTCCGCCGCGCGTCGGAGCGTCTAAATCTATCCCAGTCCGCTGTGACCGCGCATATCCAGCAGCTTGAGAGCACATTGGGTGTGTCGTTGTTCCATCGCACGACACGTTCGGTCAGGCTGACCCAGGCTGGGAATGACTTACTAGAGCGGGCACGCAGAACACTTACTGATCTGGATGACACGGTACGTACGTTCAGGGATGAAGTCGCGATGACCCGAGGGCGCGTGCGGTTCGCCTGTGCGCCCAGCTTTGCATCATCGATACTCCCCCCTGCCCTGGCGGCCTTTCAAAACCAGTATCCTGAGATATTTATTCAGGTTCGCGAAGCGTATGGGAGCGAGATTATTGAAGCGATCCGAAATAACACTGTCGATTTTGGCATCGGCCCCCTGGAACGCGATGATAAGGATATTACCTTCACGCATATTCTCTCAGACGGGTTTGTTGCCGTGCTGGCGGGCAATCACCCCCTCGCCTCAAAGAAGAAACTCAAGTTTACCGATATTCTGGGCGAGCCTGTTCTGGCCATGCCCAGCCGGTCTGCCACACGTAGTCTTTTGGAAACAATTTTTGAAAACAACGGACGAACACTGGCACCAAAATTCGAGATGCTGCATCACCAGACATTGATCAGTATGGCCGATGCGGGATTGGGGATCGCCGTCTTACCAGAAACAGCTGTTCCTCCAACTCGCGATGGCACGTATGCCATTGTACCGCTCACGCAGCCGACCGAAAAACGCCGAATGGGGATCTTGATGGCTCGGGGTCATAGCCCGTCACCCGCTGCGGCAGCATTCGCAAAAATGCTGCCGAGCTTCGTACCTGTTAAAGTGCGTGCGAAGTAGCTTTACTCTGCCGCGTATTGCTTTTCGTCGGCGTAGTATTCTGGGAATCCAACAATCGCCTGCAATTCCTGGAACGTGATCCGGTTTGAAAGGTCTTGTTCGCCCGACTTGATCATCTGCAGTGTTTCCTGCATCCCCTTGATCGCCGTCATCAACAATGCAGCTGGATAGATCGCAACTTTGTAGCCGATTTCCTCAAGGTCTTTTGGGGAAAGATATGGTGTCGCGCCTTGTTCAACCATATTGGCCATCTTCGGGCCATCGATTTCAGCACCATAACGGCGCATTTCATCTTCGTCCTTAGGCGCTTCCAGGAACGTGATGTCGACACCAACTTTTCGGAACATTTCACAACGGCGCAATGCCTCGTCCAGACCATCAGTCGCATTGGCATCGGTACGTGCCATGATCAAAATATCGCCGCCCTTATCGCGAACTTCCTGACGTGCATCTACAGCAGCCTGAAGATGCTGTTGCGCCTCAGCAAACGGGACAACCCGCTTACCCAAAGTATGGCCGCAACGCTTAGGAGAGACTTGATCTTCAATCATCACACACGCAAAGCCAGCCTGCGCATAGCCCTGCACCGTTCGCTTGACGTTAATGGGATTACCAAAGCCAGTATCACCATCACCGATCACGGGGATATCAACGGCGTTACATAGATTACGGCCCTGATCGACCATTTCCGCGTAGCTGATCAAACCTGTGTCCGGCATGCCGATCCGTACAGCAGACACCATGAAACCACTCATGAAGGCAGCGCTAAAACCAGCTTGCTCAGTAAGTCTTGTTGAAATGGCATCGAAGACGCCCGGTGCTGTAACGATACCAGGCTTGTCGAGCAGAGCTTGAAGATTTCCAGCGGCAGTCATGATTAAGTCTCCCAAAAAAGTTATTGTATGTGTTCAGTTGGCGATAAAGAAAGACGACCAGCGCCGCCCCGTCAAGTCAGCTTCCTTTAAACTTTGGCGGACGCTTGGCGATAAAAGCTTCGAAACCTTCGCGGTAATCGTCACTGTCACAAGGTGTGTAGCTCTCGCGCGTTTCGGCTTCTGAAATCGGTGCCGGATCATTCATCAAGCGGTTCAGCACTTTTTTCGTCATCCTTGCAGCTAACGGTGCACCAGACGCAATCCGCGCCGCCGTTTCTTTGACTTCGGTTTCCAATTTCGCATCATCCACAACACGATTTACCAGGCGATGCCGTAAAGCTTCTGTGGCATCAATGACCTGACCTTCCATCAGGAATTCCAGCACCAGTGCCTTGCCAACAAGATCCAACAACGGTTTCATCTCGGAAGGAGCAAAGGCATGGCCAATACGTTTGATAGGCACACCAAAACGCGCCGTTTGAGACGCTATCCGCATGTCACAGCAGGCAGCAATCTCAAGTCCACCGCCCGTACAGGCCCCCCGGATCATGGCAATGACCGGATGGCGACATGCCAACAACTGTTCCAGCGCCTTATCCGTCGCCAGCCCATAGACATATGCCTGCTCGGCATTGGCACGTTTCTCAGGGAACTCTGATATGTCGGCACCTGCTGCAAAGGCCTTGTCGCCGGCACCCTGAATAATGATGCAGCGCAAGCTTTCATCTTTATCGAGAGACTCGATGGTTTCAGACAACCAATGCCACCCCGCCAAAGATAATGCATTCCGCTTAGCTGGATTGTTCAGGGTAATAGTCGCGATATCGCCGTCGCGCTTAAGGATAATAGGATCAGTACTCATTGTGTATTCAACACGCGTGATGGCGCGTCGTCCTTCCATGTTTGGATGTTTTCAACCGCTTGTGCATAGACAAGCTCGTATAATTCTTTGACCACGTAGCCTGTGTGTCCAGTCAGGACAGCGTTATCCAGGCTCCGCAAAGGATGGTCCACCGGCAACGGCTCAACGTCATAAACATCAATGCCTGCACCTGCAATTTCACCCGAGCTCAATGCGCCAACCAGCGCAGCCTCGTCAACAATCGGTCCGCGTGACGTGTTCACCAGATAACTCGTCGGCTTCATTTGTTTGAATTCCGTCACACCAACAAGGCCTTCTGAACGTTCGCTCAAGATCAAATGAATTGAGATTACATCCGATGTCTCAAAGAACGTTTCTTTATCTACCTGGCGCACACCCACTTCGGCGCACCGCTCGTCCGTCAGGTTTTGGCTCCAGGCGATAACATCCATCTCCATCGCCAAGCCAAATTTGGCAACCCGCGCGCCAAGCTTCCCAAGACCAAGAATACCCAACGTGCGTCCATTCAGGCTTTCTGAAACGTAGCCCTGCCAGCCGCCATTACGCATGACCTGGCTTTCAGCAGAGATTTTCTTGTACAGGTCGGTGATCATGGCGACCGCATGTTCTGCAGCGGGATACGGCAGCATATCGGTACCTGAGACAACAATACCTTTCGAGCGCGCATGCTCCATATCGATGGCAAGGTTACGCATCCCGGTCGTCACCAGCAGCTTGAGGTTTGGCAGAATATCAATCTGTGATACTGGGAACCGTGTCCGTTCACGCATACAAACCAGAATATCGAAAGGTGCGAGGGCTTTGGCAATATCGCTTTCATCCCAGCCCAAATGCTCATCAAAAACCGTAATATCGATGTCGTTTCCAAGCACGGTCCAATCTGCAGCTTTTAAAGCAGCGTTCTGATAATCATCAAGAATTGCAAGTTTAAGCACGGTGTTCCCCCTGTATCGGCATCCCGGATCATCCAGAATATGATCATGATTTCGCATCGGCATTTTTATAACCAAGCTGCCAACGTCTATGTGGAAGATATGCTTCATGCTGTTTCATTCAAGGAAGAAAATATGCGGGCACCTCGAACGACACAGCAATTTCCACCCTCAAAACAACCACTTTTTGCCAGCACCCAAATCGTTCGCTATATATCCCTTATCATTTTTTGAACGGGAGAATATGCAATGACAACGTGGCTTGAAGGATCAACTCGGAATGATAAGCCTGCGGGCGCACGGCTTCGCCAGCTTCTTGAGCGTGATGAAATACTCCGCGTTCCAGGTACGCACAACCCTCTCGCCGCACGCCTTGCCATGCGCGAAGGCTTTGAGACGTTGTACATTTCAGGCGGTGCCGTCACGTCGAGCCTTGGCCTACCAGACTTGGGCGTGATGATGCTGGACGAGCTTTGCTTCATCACAAAGATGGTCTCGCGCGCCACTGACTTACCGTTGATCGTCGACGGTGATGTGGGTTACGGCGGCACACTGAATGCCATGCGGACTGTCCGCGAACTGGAACAGGCCGGTGCTGCTGCTGTCCATATCGAAGACCAGTTACTGCCAAAGAAATGCGGCCACCTGAACGATAAGCGTCTGGTCCCGGCTGAAGAAGCCGCCGCAAAAATTGCCGCAGCCAAAAAGGCATCACGTGATCTTGTGATTATTGCGCGCACCGATGCCGCTGGCGTTGAAGGTATTGATGCGGCGATTGCCCGCTCAAACTTATACAAAGAAGCAGGCGCCGATGTGTTATTCCCGGACGGCCTCGCCACTGTTGATGAATTCAAACAGTATGCCGATGAGACCTCGGGTATCATCATGGCGAACATGACCGAGTTCGGTCGCACACCACATTATACCGGGCAGCAATTCCAGGATATGGGATATGGCATTGTGATCTGGCCAGCAACGTCAATGCGGGTTGCCGGATATGCGATGCGTGATCTTTATAAGCACATCAAAGATCATGATGGCACAGAAGGCTTCGAAGATCGCATGCTGAAGCGCTCTGAAAGCTACGACATCATCGGCTATCACGAATTCGAAGCCTTGGACGAAAGCGTGGCAAAGTCAGTGGCCCCAGCGTTTACCGGCCAGGACACCACAAACAAATAGATAGCTGGATAATTAAGGGCGTTACTTGCCTTTGAGTTTGCCGACAAAGAATACGATCAACCAGATCGGCACAACAATGACGGCGCCGATCAGGACGTATTCGATGCTGCCTGCGACAAAGTCACCGGCCCATGCGAAGGCGGATTGAACCGTTTCACCAAAGTTCAACAATAGATCTTTAGGATCGATTTCCATGAACTTGAGAATGAAACCAAGGACCAAAGAGGCCGCAAGAATCTTGAAGATAGTTCCGATAACATTTTGCGGCATTGTTGTAGGCTCCAGATCGACATAAGTACTTTGTAGCATGTAGACTACACGCGTTGTACCAAAGGTTCAATTCAACGGACAAATGGATTTTAAATCAATGATTGAGATTGAGCGCAAAGAAAATGTCGGTCCACCGCACGCGATCCGCTGGCTCGCCTTTATTGGCTGGTTAGTGTTGCCGATTTTGGCGACCTGGGGTGTTGTCGAGATGACATCATTGATCGTTCTTTGGTGGGGCATGGTCTGGTTTGGCTTCGCGCTCGTCTATATGATCGTATATTTTCGCTGGTCTCGGAAAACCTATCCCAAGCCCTAAAGCTTTTTAGGCAGATACCGGGCCAAGGCTGCCATACCAAAACACGCCACCCCACCGACGGCGAAAACTGCCGGTAATGCAAACATCCCCAATGCGATGGCGAAAATACCTGGTGTGACCAGTTGCGAGGTATGTCGGAACGTCACATAGACCGACGTCATTTCTGATCTTTCGAGGGCATGAACAGCACGCAGGAACGGCACGTTTCCGGCCCCGTCAATAATCACCGCGACAAAAGCTGAAGCAACGATCAGCCCGACCGCAATTGTTGGTGTGCCATGGAAAACCGCAATCAAAATTGTGACGATTCCAGTCAGCCCGTAGCCAAGGGTCAGCAGGAATCGAATACCATACTTTTGTCCGAGACGTCCCCATAAGCTGGCCAAGAACATCGATCCCACACCTAATGAAATAATGAGGCCCGCCGTCTCGTTCGAATACCCGTTGGTGGTCAGATAAATCGGCGCATAAACAAAGAACAGTATCCACCAGCCTGTTCGGCCAATCGCTAATCCCCATGCGAGCCGCAGCCGTGGCTGTTTGAAGAACTTAGGCAAATACTTGATAGGGTTAGGTGGCCGCTTTAACGGCGATGACACCGCCGGGTTATCTGTGATGCGCAGGAACCAGAAAAAACACGCCATCATCACAACGAAAAAACCAACCGTAATGTAAGCAACATGTGGCCCCATATGCTCAGCCAACCAAACACCGAGCCAAGGTCCAAACGTGAACGGTGCCGCAACGAATAACAGACGTTTGGGCTCAAACTTGGTGATCTCTGACCGTGGCACATGATCCAGCACGTAAAGGTTCATGACAATTTCCAAGAACGCCGTGGCCACAACCTGACACGCCAGCCCAAATGCGAACCACGCAGGGATGCCTGTCGAATACGCGCCAACGGCGACAAGCATCAACACTGCGCCGACAGAAAATGCCCAGCGTCGCCTGATCCAATGCACAAGGATCGGAATAACCATCGCGGCAATTAAGCCTGCGATTGAGATTGAGAAATAGATAACACTTACGGACTGTGCGTCACCAAACAATTGGTGTGCTTGAAGAGGCACCAACGTAATAAGGGTCGCTCGGCTCCAGGCCTCAAGCGAAAATAGTATGACAAACGTCCCCGCACGTGGCTTGGACGCACCATCTAGCCAGACAGGCAAATGAATGCGGCGCATGGAATCCCCCTTGTAACAATAGGACCCTAACCCGAATTAAACATTGACCGCCATGTTAAATCTGCATGACACCTGTTTATCCGTTTCAAGGCTAACGGCATCGAAGAGTTACTTGTCGGATGCATCTTGACGGTTAGTATTTAATGAGATGAAGAATGTACACGGGGGACATCATGGCCATTGAGAGATCAGAAATCACAACTCGCCTGAGCGCATTGGCGACGTCGACGATTGCCAACGCATTGGATCGCGTCGATTGCATAGGCCGCACAATGGTCAATCTCAAACCCGTTGCTCCCGGCATGCGGTTCGTAGGACCGGCCGTTACTGTCCGGGAAGAAAGCGGTCCTTTCGGTACCTTTCGTTCTGAAGACTTCAAAGTCGGCGCGATGATTGACGCTGCCGGTGCTGGCGACGTGATCATCGTGGCAGCGGATGGTGTCCCCTATTCTACATGGGGTGGCATGGCGTCACTGGCCGCCGCGACCAAGGGCGTTGCGGGCATTGCTGTTGATGGCGGTGCCAGGGATGCTGACGAAACTGTCGATGCGGGCTTTAACGTATTTACCCGGCACCTTGTCCCAACCACGGGTCGCTGCCGCCTGAACATTGCCGAGATCGGGGGCACTGTCGTTGTTGATGGGGTGACGGTGTCATCCGGTGACTGGGTCGTTGCCGATGACACAGGTATTCTTGCCATCCCCGCTGGCATTGTAGAGCGCGTGATTGAGCTGTCCGAAGCCTTCACCCTTGAAGACGAACAAGCCGCGAATGCGATCCGTGAAGGATTGAGCTTCTCTGAAGCAATGAAGAAATTTGGGAATATCTAATGGCGAAAATGGCTGACGAGATTGCGCAGGTCCTGCGGGCGCACGGTGTATCACGAATTTTTGGCATTCCGGGTGGGGGCTCCAGCCTCGACCTGATTGATGCCGCTGACAAAGCAGGTATCCCGTTCATCGTCACCCGCACAGAAGCCGCCGCCACGATCATGGCCGCTGTGACAGGTGAGCTTTCCGGCAAGCCCGGTGTCGTCCTTGTCGGCGTTGGTCCCGGCGCATCAAGCGCAACGAACGGCCTCGCCTATGCCAGCCTTGAGCGGTCACCGATGGCGTTGTTTATCGATGGCCCCGCCGCCAGCTTGCATCAGCACTTTGACCAACAAGCCATGTACCGCCCGATCACACTGGGCACCGCTCAGCTCGTCCCTGAAACGGGGGCCGCAACACTGAGCGCACTAATCACCAAGGCAGCATCTGCGCCAGAAGGCCCGGTAATGGTTGAGATGACTGCCGGGGATGCCGCGTCCCCTGCAACACCGTTTAACGCACCATCTGCCCCAGCCGAGCCTCTGCTTGATGCTGCCGCGATTGATGCAGCACGGACAACGATTGGCACCTGCCGCCGCCCGCTGATGATTGTTGGCCTCGAAGCCCGCGCCCATAGCGATGCTGTGCGCGCTTTTGCGGATCAGATCGGCGCAGCGGTTATGACGACCTACAAAGCGGGCGGTGTTGTAGACCGGGATCATCCGGGGTTCATCGGCCCGATCACAGGTGCCAGCGGCGAGATGGCAATCATTGAACAAGCCGATCTTGTGATTGGTGTTGGCTTTGATTTCATAGAATTTATTCCAGGCGTATGGCCAGATAAGGCACCCCCCGTTGTCATGTTGAATGAAGCCCTACGTGCGAATCCTCGCGTGCCGTTCATGCTGTCACTCACGGGGCCCCTTGATGTATTGATGGAAGGTGTTGCCCCCGAACAGGCCTGCAACGGCTGGGATACGCACGCGCTTGATCCGTTAAAAGAGATCATTCAGACAATTTATCAGGACGACAGCGCTGGATTTTCCTGTGCCGATGCGGTCGATGTGCTTACTGAAACCCTTGATCACGACACCCGCATCACCGTCGACGCGGGCGCACATATGTTTGCGACCATCGGTAAATGGCCCGCGCGCCAACCGTTCGGTATTCTGAAGTCGAACGGCTTATCAACAATGGGCTATGCCGTCCCCGCAGCCATTGCATCCGCGCTGGAAAACCCTGAGACACCGGTTGTTGCTGTCAGCGGTGATGGCGGCATGTCGATGTGCATCGCCGAGTTGGCAACGGCGATTGAGCAAAACCTCAACATCAAGATTTGTGTGATCAACGACAGCGCCTTGTCATTGATCGATGTAAAGCAGCAACGCCAACAGCGACCAAGCCGCGGCGTACGCTACCCCACTCATAATTATGCAGATATCGCAAGGGCCTACGGATGGCAGGCGAGTATTGCCACGTCACCTGATGAGCTTAAGTCTGCATTGCAGACCACCGGCCCCAGCCTCATTGATATCCGCATAGACCCAGCCAGCTATGGCGAGGATCTGGAACGTTTGCGCGGCTAGCGCAGCGTTGAGAAGCTGGTGGGTTTGAGAATCTTGGTTTCCTGTTTCACCAACATGCCCTTTGTCATGCGGCGAAACTCGCCCCAGCCCGGGTCTGCGTCGCGGGCACTCCGACGGCGTTCCATATCTGCGAAGTCCTCATAGCCCCACATATGCACCAGATCGTTCACCGATCCGACCACTGTTGTGAAGTAGCCAATCATGTTGCCCAGGTGTCTCATTTGCACAGGCAAGCCGAATTCTTCGAATTTTGAGAGGAAGTCTGGCTTGCACCCGTGAGCGACAGTGTACGTCCGATGGTCGATAATCATGTTTTTTCCTTTTGCTGCATTGCAAAACAATTAATTTAAACGGGGTTGCCACCCCGCGATGGTAAAGTTATAACCCGCGCGCCCTTCATTGAAGGGGTTTATTTTGTTGGCGCGCCAATTTGGGCCCGCCTGTTTGCCTATAGCCCTTAACTGAAACAGATATTAGGAGCGAGACATGGCCGTAGAACGGACCCTCTCGATCATCAAGCCAGACGCAACGCGTCGCAATCTTACGGGTAAGATTAATGCCCGCTTTGAAGACAAAGGTCTTCGCATTGTCGCTCAAAAGCGTCTGCAACTGACCCGCGCTCAAGCAGAATCATTTTACGGCGTTCACGCAGAACGTTCGTTCTTTGGCGATCTGTGCGACTTCATGACATCCGGCCCAGTTGTGGCACAGGTTCTTGAAGGCGAAGACGCCGTTGCACAGAACCGTGCAATCATGGGTGCAACCAACCCTGCCAACGCTGACGAAGGTACGATCCGTAAAGATTTTGCTGAAAACGTCGAAGCGAACTCGGTACATGGTTCGGACTCAGCTGAAAACGCTGCCATCGAAATCTCGTTCTTCTTCGCGGAGACCGAAATCGTCGGCTAAGCAAAACCGGAGAAAATGGAAACATTTTCGAACGTGGCTTTGCGAAAATATCAATAAGCCTCAGTGATATCGATTAGAAAAACCCCGTTCATTGAGCGGGGTTTTTTGTTGGGGAGTTGACTCTATCTCTTGAAAATTCAGGCTGTTATAACTTGAAATTAAAAGGACAACGCCATCTATGCAAATGCGTCCCATCTACACTATCATATGCGTATTTCTGATGATGCTTGGCATTGTGCCTCTCGCCCAAGCTAGCAGCCTGCCTTCAGGTGATGGAGAATTCTTGCTGGATATTCCGCAGGGGCAGATGCGTGTGTTTACCTATGTGCCTGATACCTTCGCGCCGGACAGTCCCGTGTTGATTGTCATGCACGGTGTGAAGCGGGATGCAGATCGTTACCGGGATGCCTGGCGAGACATTGCTGCCAAAACCAATACGCTATTATTGGTGCCTGAGTTCTCCAACGAGATGTGGCCCAAGTCATGGGGCTATAACGTCGGCAACATGCAGACAAAAGGTGGGCAGAAAATCCCCCGCGACGCCTGGAGCTTTACCGCGATTGAGCGCGCCTTCGATAAGGCCGTCGCTTTGTTTGGCAGCACGCGAAGCGGATACAAATTATACGGCCATTCCGCGGGCGCGCAGTTCGTGCACCGGTTCATCATGTTTACCGGTGGCCCGCGTGTCGAGCGTGCCGTTGTCGCGAATGCGGGCTGGTACACCCTCCCCCGTAAGGCCGACACTTTCCCTTATGGCTTGGATGGCATCGATGTGGCGGATGAGACGTTGCGGGAGGCGTTCTCAGTTCCCTTGACCATTCTGCTTGGTGAAGACGACAACGATCCAAATTCAAAATATCTGCGCCGCACGCCTGAAGCCTTGGCGCAGGGTGCACATCGTCTCGCGCGCGGCGCATCTTATTT
>ERZ807291.168-NODE-168-length-100173-cov-39.619239_pt1 | contig 100173 bp, 103 predicted proteins | sample MGYA00521257_ERZ807291 | MGnify/ENA primary metagenome ERZ807291 (study PRJEB31413, sample SAMN03169783) | marine metagenome | biome: Marine; feature: Water; material: Subsurface seawater | place: North Sea | collected 2011-04-28 | depth 1 m m ... | reverse complement strand
CTTGCGTAGAGAAAATTAAGAATATACCGATCCCGTTTATTGCATAACCTATGGCTCCAAGCTTATAATACCTTATTGCAGTATATTCGTCATAGAGTGCACTATTATTTTTTTTATCACCAAAATAATATGATGCTGTAAGGTAACCCGAGGCTAAAAATATAATTATACCTGGTATAAACATTGCTTCAGAAGGTAATTGAATAATGTTTATATTTGCTATTTTTAGTAAAACATAGAGTGCAAAAAAGATTTGAGTTGCGCCAGAGGTAAAAACTAAAAGCGAACGTTTCATATGTGTCATTGTTCTAATTCTCTTATTTCTCAAAACTTTCAACAGCTTTAGTTATCTCCTCGCTCTCATTTGGATAGATATAGCCAGCCACCAGAAGACCAATACCGAGAGAGGAGACCAAAAATCCGACTGACTTTAAAATAGGTATACTTAAAGCGCCAAAACCAGCTAAACCGATTCCAATAAAGATTAATATAACGCCCGATTTTCGTAAATCTGTGGGTTTTTTCTTTTGATTTAATTGATCAACTATTTCTCTGACTTGTTCTGGATCATTAATTGTTTTGGCAATATTCAACAAGGTTTCATTTTTATTTTTCTGAAGTTTATTTACATAGTGAAAAACCACCCAAATAATCAGCGCTGGACTTAATATAGCCAAATAGCCTGTTCCAATAGCTAACGCCCCTAAAGCTCCTTCCATTTTATTCTCCTACAATATTATTGACATATGCCAAAATTAAAATGTAACGTATACTTACCATAAATAATAAGAGAAGTAAAGGTTACATTTTAAGTAATTAATGTTATTATGAAAAAAATAAAATTCTTCTTATTCTGGGTTTTTGGTTTTTTTATACTCCTGTCTTTTGATCTCTTTGTTGAAGCTTTTGTATTTGAATGGCTGGAGTGGAACGGAACAAATAAAAATGATTGGTTTTTTGCTTTGTGGTGGGGGACAGTAGTTATATGGTTCCTTTATGGCCTTATTCATTTTTATAAAACTTTTAAAAAGTAGCACACCTCAACACATCTCTGAGTTTTATTAGGAAGTTCGTAATGATTACAGCAATAGACCACATTATCATTGCGGTAGAAAACCTCAAAGAGGCTGAAGCCAACTATGAATTATTATTAGGCCATCCTCCTGTTTGGAAGGGAACTCACAAGCACCTAGGAACAGAAAATTCATTATTCATATTCAAAAACACATATTTAGAATTACTGGCGCAAAAAGGTAGCGGCATGGGAGCAGAGTTAATAAAAAATACTCTAAAAGAAAAGGGTGAAGGCTTATTTGGGCTTGTCTTACAAACGGAAAATATTGATCTAGCAGCTCAAAAACTAAAAAAACATGACTGTATAGTTGGTCCGCCATTCGAAGGAAGCGGTAAAAACAATACAGACGGTAAAGTGAGAGCGTGGAAAAATCTTTTTTTAACTGATAAAATTACCCGGGGGGTATTCTCTTTTTTAATCGAACATAAAAACGGTAGTCTACCAAAGGTAGATAGATATGAGCCCGCAATGATAAATAACCTAGATCATGTCGTAATGACCACTTCTGATCCAGATGGTTTTATAAATACATACAAGGGCATATATAAAATTAGGCTCGCCTTGGACAAATATGTTGAGTCTCTTAAATCACGAGTACTTTTTTTTAGGCTTAATAAAACAACTTTAGAAGTAGTCGTGACTGAAAAGTCTAAAGTGATGCCAGACAGCCTTTGGGGCTTAGCTTGGGGAGTGGACTCTATTAAAGAAACACGCAATAGACTTATCAGCAAAGGTATAAAAGTTTCCTCTGTAAAAAAAGGTATGAAAGAAGGAACACTTGTTGCAACAGTGAAATCAAACACACATAATGTACCCACATTATTAATAGAGCACATAAAGGAAAAATAAATTTGTCTTTTATGCCAACAAAAAAGCGTTACACTTTATAGTACTGACTTTAGGATGAAAAAATGATCTCTCGAATTGAACGCTTATTAAATATTGATACGGAAAAAGCTAAAATTTTAGCTTTAAAAATTAGTCAGAGAGTCGTGGCGTTAGAGGGCAGCTCAATGAGTAAAAAAAAGAAATTAAAAACTGTTCTCAAAGAACTCGGTTGGTCAAATAAAAATATCGAACATTTTGTTTATGGTCCGCCTAAGTAATAAGGAATATATTTCAAAAAGGCACATGTAAATTATGAAAAAAATCCGAAAAGCAGTACTGCCTGTAGCTGGTTTTGGCACAAGGGTTTTACCCGCCACTAAAACAATTCCAAAAGAAATGCTGCCAATAATTGACAGGCCGGCCCTACAATATGTCATAGATGAAGCTAAAGAAGCAGGAATTGAGCACTTTGTATTTGTTACAGGCCGTAATAAAGGTGCAATAGAGGACTACTTTGATCGAGCTTATGAGTTAGAATATAGTCTTCGCGAAAAAGGTAAAACAGATATATATGATCAACTCAATAACGATACCCCTACACCTGGCTCCATGTCATTTGTTCGTCAACAAAGTGCAAAAGGGCTAGGTCACGCTATATGGTGTGCAAGGGAAATTATAGGCGAGGACCCCTTTGCTATTTTACTACCAGATGTGCTTATAAAATCTAGAAAATCATGCTTGGCACAAATGATAGAAGCGTACGAAAAGGTAGGAAGCAACATCATTGCTGTTGATTCAATTCCGAACGAACAAGTATCAAAATACGGGGTCATAAGCCCGCAGAAAAGAGATGGGAGTATTATTCATATATCTGGAATGGTTGAAAAGCCTAACCCTGCATCAGCGCCATCAAATCTAAAAATAACTGGGCGCTATATTCTACAACCAGAAATCATGAATATATTAGAAAATCAATTAGCTGGTGTTAATGATGAAATACAACTCACAGACGCCATGGTAACGCTCATGCAAAATCAAGAGTTTTACGCCTATGAATACGAAGGTCAGGATTATGATTGTGGCAGTAAGTTAGGCTATTTTGAAGCTGTATTAGCTTATGCTAAGGATCATGCAGAAATAGGCGAACAAGCGCAGTCAATGATAAACCGTTTCAGCCAATAAATTCAATTCAAGCTTACACATCGTAAAGTTTAATAATTCTTATACCAGTCTACGAAACTTTTTACTCCATCTTTAAGTGTAACTCTCGGAGCAAAATTAAAGTCTCGCACAGCTGCATTTATATCAGCATAGGTATGACTAACATCTCCATTTTGTTTTCCTAGAATCACTTTTTGGGTTGATGCTCCGCAGGCAATTTCAACAGCCTCAACTAGTTGCATCAATGTATTTGGACTAGAGTTGCCTAAATTATATAATGCATGTCCATTGCTTGGAGTGGACTTTAAAATTTGAGGGAGTATCTCTACAATATCATCTATATAGGTAAAATCGCGTATCATTTCTTTTGGTGAGAAAAGCTCTATTGTCTCTTTTTTAAAAATTTTATCCGTAAAGATATAATATGCCATATCAGGACGGCCCCATGGGCCATATACAGTAAAAAAACGAAGACCTGTCTGGTTAATGCCGTAAAGTTTACTATAACTTTGCGCTATCATTTCACCACTAATTTTTGTAGCGGCATATAGTGATGCCGGTGAATTTACGTTGTCCGTCTCTTTAAATGGCAGCCTAGAGCTATCTCCGTAAACTGAAGAAGAAGATGCATAGACAACATGTTTTAATGTTGGTTTATTACGAGCTAATTCCAATATATTTAAATGCCCCAATACGTTCGACCTTATATACGAGCGAGGCTTCTCTAACGAAAACCTTACACCGGCTTGAGCTGCTAAATGTAATATATAGTTTATTTCCTTATCTTGAGTAATACTTACCAAAGCATCGTAATCAGCTATATCAACTTTATAAAATTCAAAGTTTTTATGAGACTGAAGATGACCTAAGCGGGCATTCTTCAAAGCCACTTCGTAGTAATCATTGAGACTATCTAGACCAATTACCGTATACCCAAGCGATAAAAATCGTTTGGCTGCATGAAAACCAATAAATCCCGCTGCGCCTGTTATAAGAATAATCAAGTTACTAGTTTTCTAATTATTGGCATCACTGCATTTACTGTTTGAGTTCATAGTTTTATCCAAAACCTTTACTTTAATATATCTAAGATCCATAAGTTTTTTTTCACCACGCACTCCCGGCCATATCCCTAAATAATCAATATCTGGTTCACTTTGTGAGGAAGTAGGGGTGAAATACAGAACATAGTCTCTCCAGACATTTGTTAATTTACGGGTTTTCCATCCGCTATCTCCTGCTCCTGCAGTAAAATAACCCATATCAAATTCATCCAATGCATATGCCCTGTTTTTTCGTGCACTGACGGTCATTGATAATGCTCTCCCCCCCAAAACTCTTTCATAATCAGGACCTAAAACAGCAAAAATACCGGCTGAGGCTTGCGCATTTACCCTAGGCACATGTGATGAAGCTGTAATATATGCTGGGGAAGACTGCGAGGCGGCCACAAAAGTAAAGCTTGTACCAGGAGATGAAGTTAGGTTTTTTAGTTCTTTGCCCTGAGCAATAAACCCGTTTTCTACTATGCATTCGTCACTTACTTTAATCTCGGTTGAGTGCATCATTGCGATCAAAATACTAGTAGCTACAAAAGTAGCTGAAAGTGTATAAAAATAAAAGTCTTTCATTGTTATTACCTAATCCCGAAAAATCTTTTTGTTAAGCACTTATTAAAACAAGTGAATTTCAGGCTTTTATATAGTTACTACCTGATGTAGATAATAACAATGCTCGATCTGCGTCCTGTATTTTTTATTGTTGGCTTAATGATCTCCACATTGGGTATAGCAATGTTTATTCCGATGATTGTTGATCTTTTATACAACGATTACTCTTGGAGAGCTTTTGGCATCTCTGGGATCTTAACTGCACTTTTTGGTGGTTCATTAGCCCTATCTACTTACACACCCAATCCTGATATGCGAGCACGCGAAGCTTTCTTATTAACGGTGCTAAGCTGGGTATCTTTATCTATATTCGCAGCAGTTCCTTTCATCATGGAACCATTAAAGTTAAGCATTACAGATGCTTTATTTGAGGCAACCTCAGGAATAACAACAACAGGTTCAACTGTGTTGCTGGGACTTGATGATATGCCAAAGGGCATACTTATGTGGAGATCCATCCTTCAATGGATTGGAGGTATAGGTATTGTTGTAACCGCTATGGCAGTTCTACCCATGCTAAAAATCGGCGGAATGCAACTATTTCGACTCGAGAGCTCAGATATGGGTGAAAAAATATTACCAAAGGCAGCCTCTCTTGCTGCTGGCATAAGCGGAATTTATTTTACACTTACAATACTATGCATGTTTGGTTACATCGCAACAGGAATGAATGGTTTTGACGCCATTTCTCATGCAATGACAACATTAGCAACTGGTGGATTCTCTACCTCAGATACATCAATGGGGGGTTTCATGGACAATGGAGCGGATCTTATTTGCATCTTTTTTATGATGGCAGCCGCAATTCCCTTTGGTGTATATTTACTAATTATTACCAGGGGCGACTGGGTAGCACCATTTCGTGACAGCCAAGTAAGGGCCTTTATAGCTTTGATATTGACACTTATATCTCTTGTTACTTTATACTTATGGCTAAATTCTGAATTAACAGGCAGCAGAGCCCTAAGGTTGTCGGCATTTAACGTTATATCAATTGTTACGGGCACAGGCTTTGCTACTGCAGATTATAATACTTGGGGGCCATTTGCTGTTAGTGCTTTTTTTGCCTTTATGTTTATTGGCGGCTGCGCTGGCTCTACAGCATGCTCAATTAAAATTTTCCGTTACCAAGTCGCATTTGAAGGGTTAAGGTCTTATCTCTTTAAAATGCCTCGGCAACACTCTGTAACACCATTAAGGTATGGAGGTAAAATTTTACCAGAAGCAGTATTGTTTTCAGTTATGGGCTATTTCTTTTTATTTTTTATGACCTTCGCATTTGCAGCCATATCACTTTCTATTATTGGACTCGACCCCATAACAGCTTGGTCGGGGGCGGGAAGTTCACTGGCAAATGTTGGCCCAGGCCTTGGAAGCATCATCGGTCCGTCGGGGTCTTATCAGGTTCTTCCTAACGAAGCCAAATGGGTTTTGATGACAGCAATGATTGTAGGACGTTTGGAAATTGTTACGGCCCTTGTTGTTTTAACTCCAAGTTTTTGGAGAAGCTAGATTTCCTCTAAGGGAAAGATATAAGTAGCATCACAAAACTCACAATTAGCACTTATGGCTCCAGCTTCCGCCATATCCTTTAAAGCGCTCTTATCAAATGATTTCAAAGTTTTTTCTAGTCTTTCGCGAGAACATTTACATCTAGCTTCCACCGCTGCGGTATCAACAACACGAACTCCATTTTCATGAAAAAGTCTGAAAAGTAATGCCTCTTGGCTTAAATTTGGATCAAGTAATTCTGAGTCGGTGATAGTATTAAATAGAGCTCTAGCTGTATCCCATTCCTCATCAGTATGTCCTCGCGTCTTATCTCCTGCGATTTTTTGGATCATAAGCCCGCCACCGCGCCGCTGAGAGTCTAAGCCTGGCACCTGAAGAATTCCACAGGCAAGTCTTATTTCAGTTGGTATTTGCTCTGAGTGTTTAAAATAATGCTCTGCACAATCAGATAGTCTTTCGCCTTCAACTGCTGTTAATCCTTGATATTGATCCATATCAGCCCCTTGATCTATGGTCATAGAAAAAGTACCGCCTCCCAATAATTTATTTGCGCCCAAATGATTATTATCTAACTTTAATTCTTTAAGCTTTTCATCATCCCACCTTGCATACCCTCTTATATGGCCGTCAGTCGTACAATCACTCATCAACAGGCTAACAGCGCCTGTGTTTGTACCATGACACTGTATTACAAGACGCCCTTTAAATTTTAAAGATTGAGCCACAAGTGATGACAAAAGCATTGCCTCCCCTAACAAGTTCGCAACTAAATCGGGATATCGAGATCCAAGGGCTTTATCTAAAGCGGCGCCTAACTTTACTATGCGCCCACGAACAGGCTGAGCATCAAGTTGATAAACCGTTACAATATTATCTGGTATTTTATCTATCATGAATTGCAAATGAAGCATGGATTAAGGCTTTGCAAGTATTTAGGGGGTCTTAGGAAATAATTATTTATAAATTAAAAGCTATAACCTCTTTTACTATTGAATTAATTATTAGATTTATGTGACTCTCAAGCCTTTCAAAGCTAGATTTTTTTTCTAAGGTTATAGGGTTGAGGTACAGGTCACGATTAATTTCAATTTGTATTGTATCGATATTCTCATGTGGCTTACCATAATGTTCAGTAACAAAACCACCTGCATATGGATAATTACGGCTAACACTGTAGCCTAAGTCTTGGAAACACTTTTCAACCAACGCAACTATTTTTGGGGAACAAGATTTTCCGAATCTATCACCTAAAATAACATCAGATCTTCGAGAACCCATCGAGTTGAAACCTGGCATAGAGTGACAATCTATTAACAAAGCTCTTCCGAACAAGGAAAGGGATTCGCCAATTAGACACTGTAAGGCCTTATGATAAGGGTGATATAACTCTTTAATTCTAACTTTTGCTGCAGAAAGGGATAATGGTTCAGAATAAATATTTATAGAATCAGAAAGCATAGTAGGAACAACACCCATGCCAATTTCTGCCCTTGGAGAAGCTATCTTTCCATCAGTTCGCCAAAAGCTTGGTAGCTCATCTGAAGCTCTATTAACATCAACAAAACACCTAGGAAAATTAGCGACTATAAGCGGCGCCCCCAAATCAGGTGCTGAGGCAAAAAGGTTTGTTATGAAGGCATCCTCATTACGTCTTAAGTGCCTAACTTCTAAATCTGATCTTTCTAGAAGTGCATCAGGGTATAAACTTCCGGAGTGGGCAGAGGCAAAAATAATACCACCCCTCCATTTCTTAGCCCTATTTATAATAGCTGGGGGATAAAATTTATTAATACAATTTTGCTCAAATTGTTTTTCTTTTATTTGCGTATTCATTATATTTTTATATTACATAAATACTTCTTTAATAAGAATTAAATTTCATGTTAAAGAGATATTAGAGGTAAAAAATGGCTACTATCTTGTACGCAGAAGATGATGACGCAATGAGAGCTTTTTTTGAGAAAGCATTGGAGAAAGATGGACATCAAGTAATTTCTTGCTCTGATGGCCAGAAAGCTTTGCGTGCATTGAAATTTGCTGAGGGTGCTTTTGACTTATTGCTAACTGATATAATGATGCCCGAAATTGATGGAATAGCGCTTGCTAAAAAGGCAGCAAAGATCTCACCAGGAATAAAAATCATTTTTATTACAGGTTTTGCTTCAGTCGCGATAAATGATAAAGAAATAGATGAACAAATTGTTCTTTCTAAACCTGTTCATTTAAGGCAACTCGTAAATGAAGTTAATAAGCTTATTGCAGCATGAAGAGTTTAAATAAGCCTTGAAAACGATAATAAGCAACTCTATACGCCGGAGATTATATCCTTAAGGTTAGCGCGATTAGCTCAGCGGGAGAGCACTACATTGACATTGTAGGGGTCACTGGTTCAATCCCAGTATCGCGCACCACTAATGTAAACAGTTTTAGGAAAAACCAAATGAGTCAATTACTAAAATCACTTCAAAACAATAGAGTTGTTCCCCTAGTAGAATCAAACAACCCGACAACCGCTCTCAAAGTGTCAGAAGCCCTGCTTAAAGGAGGCCTGAATGTTTTAGAAGTTGTACTCCGTACGGATCAAGCATTAAATTGCTTAGAGGCTATAGTAAAAGAGTTCCCACAAGCGCACGTCGGTGCAGGCACCGTGCTTAATGCAGACCAAAGTCAAGAGGTTATCCGTCGCGGCGCAAGTTTTATAGTTTCTCCCGGACTAGATGTTTCTTCAATTGAAGTAGCGCATGCCGCAGAAATTACTATACTTCCTGGTGTTGCAACAGCCACAGAATTACAGAAAGCATTGAACCTAGGAGTCAAGACGGTAAAATTATTTCCAGCATCGCTTGTAGGTGGGCCAAAAATACTAAAAGCTTTCTCTTCTGTTTTTCAAGACATGCAGTTTATGCCTACAGGAGGAGTTAATCCAAATAACCTTCTTGAATACCTCTCTATACCATCGGTACTAGCTTGTGGGGGGTCTTGGCTAACTCCTGGAGATGCAGTTGAGTCTAAAAATTACGACGCAATAACAAAGTTAGCTTTAGAAGCTATTAAGCTTACTCAATTAAAATAGGTAACGACTTTTAAGCATTAATGGCGCGCTTGGGAAGACTTGAACTCCCGACCTTTCGGTTCGAAGCCGAACGCTCTATCCAACTGAGCTACAAACGCATAAAATTGATTATTTCTTTGTCTGATTAAACCTCTAAAATATCAAAGTCTACAACAAAAATAGTTATATTATGCTTAACCTTATAATTTAAAATTAATATACATTAATAAAAAACACTAGTTACTTAATTAGGTAAATAGAAAAACTAATAAGAAATTATTTTATAAATTAATTTTCTTACCTCTAAAAAAGGGGATTAAATATAAACTCACAACAAAGAAAAATATAATTTTGTACTTAAAAACAAAAACTTTTTATACTTTAAACACTATCATTAGTGATAGTTATTTTAAAAATAAAAAAGCTATCACAAAGTTGAGAGTTAATTAAAGATTCTTTTTTTTTCAAAAAAAATGTTTATATTCAGTTGTTTATAATCAATTTTGTTGTATTTAAATTTAATTGCTGATCTCTTTTGCCAAAAAATATTTTTCTTAATATAACAATAAAGCATCAATCTACATGTATTCCTGTTGACAGGTCAGATTGTCGCGCATAATCTCATCAGATTAATATCAAAACGAAATGGGAGATCCTTTAATGGAAAAATCACTAATGTTAGACCCGTCTGATCTTGTCGGCGTATCCTTCTGGATTATGTCAGCTGCTATGCTAGCTGCTACATTCTTCTTTTGGGTAGAAAGAGATCGCGCAGAAGGTAAGTGGAAAACTTCACTAACAGTTGCTGCTATGGTTACAGGTATAGCTGCTTTGCACTATTTCTACATGCGCGGCGTATGGATAGAAACAGGCGAAAGCCCAACTGTATTCCGTTATGTTGACTGGCTACTTACTGTTCCACTACAGATTACAGAATTCTTCTTAATCTTATCAGCTATTGCTGTTGTTAGAGCTCAACTTTTCTGGAAATTACTTGTGGCGTCCGTTGTGATGCTAGTTACAGGCTTCCTAGGTGAAGTTGGTCAAATGGAAGGTGGAAATGCCGGGCATCTGTGGCCAATGTTTATAGTTGGTACACTAGCATGGTTGTACATAATCTATGAAATATTTGCAGGTGAAGCATCAAAAATTAATGCTGCTTCCGGAACAGCTGCTTCGCAGAAAGCGTTTAGTGCCTTACGCCTAATCGTAACTGTAGGCTGGTCTATTTATCCTCTCGGATATATATATGGCTACGCAGGCGGTGGAGATGTAGATACACTTAACCTTATCTATAACCTCGCTGACTTTGTTAACAAAATTGCATTTGGTGTAGTGATCTGGGCAGCAGCCACATCAGTTCCTGCAAAGAAAGCAAAAAAGTAAACTCAGTTCTGAGTAAGTGGTCAAATAGGCTGCTTTAAAAAACAACGGTGAATGCGTGAAAATGCATTCACCTTTTTATATTAAAAAATCTATTTTACAAAAATGTACAAGAAACATGGCTAACACCATTCCAAATAATTGCATTGCTTCCTTTCAGCACAAAAAATACGCGCACTTTATTGGTTTAGTAGTAGGTATTTTCTACCTAGCTCTTTATCAGTATAATATAACAATATCAGTATGGGCTTCTTTACCTCTTTTTTTGATGGGGATTCCTCATGGAGCCATTGAGACACAAGAAAAAATATCGCACGTACCAGGTCTACATTATACTTTTCTATACTTAATTTTTGGTATTCTAGTTTTTTGTTCCTGGTTAATTTCACCCCATTATACCTTGGCTTTATTCCTTATTTTATCCGCCTTCCATTTTGGGCAGTCTGAAAAACACTATCCACTTATAGGTCTATGGGTTGTGAGCGGCTCAATGTTATTTTACCCAACCGAAACACTAGGTATATTTTCATATTTAACCGGTGAGGAACTAAACGCTAGGAGCTTGCTAATAGTAGGTAGATTAGTAGCAGTTACTGTTGTTACTATATTAATCATCCAAATATCCACCAGACGTAAAGAGAAAATACGAGCACTTATATTAATAGCTTTAATCGCATTATTACCTCCGGTATCAGCAGTCGCAGTATATTTCTTTATATTTCACAGTCTTGGGGAAATGGCGAAAACTGCAGATCAGCATAATAGAATGCCTATGCAGATACTTAAGCTCTATACACCCGCTGGAATTCCGGCACTAATTGGAGGCGTCATAGGCCTTTACTTTTTTTCAGGGAATCTAATTTCTTTGTTTGTGCTTTCAGGTCTAGCCGTAAGCTTTATAGTTCCCCATATGTGTCCTGTTGAAAAACTAACTAAGAATTTAGTTTAAACCCTAATCAATGTGAATCTAACATTAAAGCAATATATATGCCCTACTCAGAATCAACAGCCTTAAAAGTACTTTCCGGTATAAAAGATCCAAGAACGGGGAGAGATATAGTCTCTGCAGGAAAGCTAAGTGATTTAATATATAAAGATGGCATACTACAAGCTATACTATCTATTGAGCCTGCACTGGTTGAAGGGTTTGAGCCAGTAAGAAAGCTAGCTGAAACTTCGTTGAAGCAAATTGATGGCGTTGATAAAGCACTTGTATTACTTACTTCTCACAAGTCTGCGCCTAAAATTAAAAAGTTAGAAAAAAAATCACCCCAAGGTAACCCCCATAAACCCAGAAGGCCTGAAGGATATCAAGGTGATAGTAAAATTAAATCTGTTATAGCGATAAGCTCTGCGAAAGGTGGTGTTGGGAAATCGACAATAGCTGTTAATTTAGCGATAGCACTGGCAAAGCAGAACAAACAGGTAGGTCTTTTAGATGCGGATATACATGGCCCTAGTATTCCCATAGTTATGGGAATGCGAGGAACAAGAGCTTCAACTGAAGAGGTAGAGGGAAGAAGATTGATAAAGCCCAATCAGCAACATAATATTAAAGTTATGTCTATTGGTTTTTTAACAGATAATGAAGGACCCATAATATGGCGAGGGCCTATGGTCCAAGGGGCAGTATCTAAAATGCTCTGGGATGTAAATTGGGGAGAACTTGATTATCTCGTAATAGACATGCCTCCTGGTACTGGAGATGTTCAAATTGGACTAGCACAAGATATTAAACCTAATGGCGCCGTGATAGTTTCAACACCCCAAGATTTAGCATTGGCAGATGCACGCAAAGGGAAAGAAATGTTTCAAAAGGTAAATATACCAATACTTGGAATAGTTGAAAACATGGCTTCCTTTGTTTGTCCAGATTGCGATAGCATTCATTATATTTTTGGGAAGAATGGAGCAAAGAATGAAGCAAAAAAAATGAAAATACCTTATCTTGGCTCTGCCCCATTAGAGATTAGTATTCGTGAAAGTGGGGATAAAGGTATACCTATCGCCCTTCATGACAATGCTATATCAAACATATTTTCTAAAATAGCTAAAAATACTGTAAAAGAACTAAATACTTTGTAACACTGATTTAGCTAACCTGCCTTTCAGAGTCCCTCCAATATGGCTCACGCAATTGACGGCGTAATACTTTTCCTGAGGCATTACGAGGAAGGGCATTTACAATATCAACTGATTTTGGGCATTTATAACCCGCTATCTTAGTTTTAGCGTATGCAATAAAGTCCTTTTCGTTAAAATCAGCACCCGGCCGTAATACTATTATAGCCTTTACTGCCTCACCCCATTTCTTACTGGGAACACCTATCACTGCTAAATCTATAATATCTAAATAATCAAAAAGTGCATTCTCAACTTCAGCAGGGTACACATTTTCACCTCCAGAAACTATCATATCTTTTAGTCTGTCGTGAATATAAAGGTATCCATCTGAGTCAAAATAACCAACATCTCCTGAATGAAACCAACCATCACGTATAGCATTTTCAGTTGCTTCTGGTCTTTTCCAGTAGCCTTTCATAACAAATTTAGACTTAATAATAATCTCACCGACTTCACCCTGTGGTACTTCATCGCCTTTATCATCTATACATTTAATTTTAGCATCAGGATAAGGTATACCACAAGAGCGAAGCTTACCCTTTTTAGGGTCATGAGCTTCTGGTAGCATATAAGTAGCAGCACCCGTGGTTTCTGTAAGCCCATAAACCTGAGTAAATTTACAGCCAAATATCTCTACAGCTTCTAACAATAAGCTTTCAGCAATAGGTGAGGCCCCATATGCCATGATATGGAATGATGAAAAATCTCTGCTCCTTATATTCGGAATCTGCACGAGCATTAAGATTACTGCTGGTACAAGAAACCCATGTCGAATTTTCTGCTGCTCAATTAAATCCAATATATGGTAGGGATTGATCTCTCTTAATATAACAGCCTTTGAACCTTGGATTAAACTAAGCAAACCTATATTAACCCCAGCGATATGAAAAAATGGCATTGCATCAAGAACTGGATCACCTACTTCATAGGCTGCCCAGTCTAACTCTCTTGCTTGCTCAAAGAAACTAAGGAAATTGTCATTTGTTAGTTGAACCCCTTTGGGTAAACCTGTTGTTCCTGAGGTATAAAGCTGTAAAACATCATCATTTCCCTTATGCATTAAACATGGGTCGTCTTTGCTACATCTTTCTCGCCATATCTCATAAGAGAGCCAATCATCATGCTGCCCATCTAAAATGAAAATATTTTTCAATTTTGGGCAATCCGCGACAATAGATTGAACTGCTTCGAAATATTCTTTACTGACAAATAGAGTAACAGCATCACTATCGCTTAAAATAAATTTTAGTTCGGGTGCGGCAAGTCTATTGTTCACTGCTGCCATAGTTGCTCGGCATTTATTCGCTCCAAATAAAATTTCCCAATAGAGGTCTGTATTCTTACCCAAATAGGCAATACGGTCATTGGGGAGGACTCCAAGCGTAATTAATCCATTTGCGACTTGGTTAGAGCGATAGTCAAGAGCAGAGTAAGTGATCTCATTTCCTTCAAACCAAATTGCAGTTTGCTTGCCTCTTAACTTTGACTGATATCTTGGAATATCAGCAAGAAACGGCATGGACTTTGTATCTATCATAAAAAATTCCTACGCATAGCATGACCTTAATCAAAAAGAATATTAATATCAATAATGGTCAGTTTAGACGGATAAAAGAGGTCTTAATCCAGTACCATAGCACACATAATAATTTAACGGCAGATTTATATTGCATGAGGGCTTTTTGTAAAAAAGCAGCTGTATAACTATTTTTTTGTGTGTGTCTTGTGCTGCTTGTTTTATTAATTTTATTTAAAACGAGTTTGGGTAGAGCGTCGATACAAATACCTAAGCCACGACAGTCTCCCCTATCTAAAATCTGTTTAGCAAGAGATTCCCTTATAGGAGATCCCGCACAAATAAATGTATATCGAGCTTGGTTTTTATAAATGAATTCGGCTGCAATATTTATTGCTAAATCATCACTGTAAATGTCAGTTGCAAGTTGGTGATGATTAACCTTATCTAATAAACCACAAAATTTTAAGGGTTCTATAGATTTAGAATTATTATAAATTATGTTAATTGAATCTTCATTAGTAATTAAGTTGTCAAATATTTGTTGAACTAATTCAGCGCTATTTATTTGACCAATTGGAACGCCTGAAAACTTCGCAAAAAAATCTATAGGTTTTGAACTGCAAATATTTAACCAAGAAGTAGAATGTAACTTCATATATCTATCAGGCTGCTTGTTAATTTCAATAATTTGGTCCAATCCAGAAGTAAGAATATATCGAAAACCATGGTCTTTTGAAATTCGTTTGATTTTGGTTAATAACTGCAAAGCAGAAAGAGAATCAAAGGTAACTTTCATAAAAGAATAGCGTTTTTGATTTATCTTCCAGTAGTCTTGATCCAATATAGGCTGAGATAATCTATTCATACCACGCGGTTGAGAGGGTAATATTTTTTTTATTGCACGCATGGTCCTCAATTATGATAATTATAGATAATGTAGGACATACTAAAGTAAATGTGTTTATATTAAGTTTACAGTTTACTACTTCCTGAAATTTTAAAAATAACCAAATGACAATAAAAAATTTAGACAAAATTAAAGAACAAACTATCAGCTACCAATTAAAAAGTTTTGGGCGCTTGTGGCCTTACCTGTGGCCAGAGAGTAAACCTTCTTATAAAATAAGAACTTTATTTGCTATAATAGCCACGGTCGCGGGCCAATTTATTATTGTTGCCGCTCCATTCTTCCTAGGTCAAGCAAGTGACAGAATAGAAGTACAAATAAAGGAATTAGGCTTAGGTGCAGTAATAGGAAGTTCAATTCTATTTTTTATACTCGCTTATGGAGGTTTAAGGTTAATATCTATTATGCTATCTGAGGGACGTGAGTATATATTCGCTCCAGTTGCTCAACATGCACAACGATCAATAGCAACTTTAACTTTTGCTCATTTACACAAACTATCACTGCGTTACCATCTTGAAAAACGTACAGGCGGTATCTCACGTGTAATAGAGAGGGGAATACGTTCTATTGATTTTCTTTTTAGGTTTTTGCTGTTTAATATAGGGCCAACTCTTCTTCAACTCACCCTTGCTGGTATAGCATTCTGGATAGCCTATAGCTGGGAATTTGCTCTAATAGCAGTTGGCGTAGTTACAACTTACATCTGGTTTACAGTTATTACTACTGACTGGAGACTCAAATTTAGAAGAGATATGAACACTAAAGATACTGAAGCTAATTCCAAAGCCATAGATAGTCTTCTAAACTATGAAACTGTAAAGTACTTCAATGCCGAGCGGTATGAAACACAAAGATATGACAAAGCAATGGAAGGTTATCAAAGGGCAGCTATTTTATCTCGAACATCATTAGCAACTGTAAACATTGGGCAGAGCTTCCTAATGAATATAGGGCTTGTTGGTTTAGTACTTTTAGCCACCCAAAGGGCTCTTATAGGTGAGATGACAACAGGTGATATCCTCACAATAACTTTAGTTATGATGCAGGTCTATAGACCTCTAAACATCCTTGGTTTTGCTTATAGAGAAATAAAGCAAGCCCTCACTGACATGGAAAAGATGTTTGCCTTACTTGACTTAAAGCCAGAAATACAAGACTGCCCTGACGCAATAAAAATTCATGGCAAACAAGCGGATATTAAATTTACTAATGTGTTTTTTCGTTATGAAAGCGAACGGTCTATCTTAAAAGATGTTTCATTTACAATTAAGCCTGGTAATACGGTAGCGGTTGTTGGCCCTACTGGTGCAGGAAAATCTACACTTTCAAGAATACTTTTTAGATTTTATGACATAGAAGCGGGATCAGTAAGTATTAATGGAAGTGATATAAGGAAGGTCTCTCTTGAAAGCCTTCGCAAATGTATAGGGATAGTCCCTCAAGATACTGTTCTATTCAATGATACCATAGGCTACAATATTGGATATGCTAACCCTAAGGCAACCCAGGAAGAAATTGTAACAGTGGCAAAAAATGCACAGATACACCACTTCATCAAAAGCCTTCCCGGTGGTTATAAAACATTAGTTGGCGAAAGGGGGTTAAAGCTTTCAGGAGGGGAAAAACAACGAGTAGCAATTGCTCGAACTTTATTAAAAAATCCTAGTATTCTGATTCTAGATGAAGCAACCTCAGCTCTCGATAGTGTAACTGAAGAAGGCATCCAATCTGCTCTTGAAGCTATTTCGACAAACAGAACTACACTTGTTATAGCGCATAGACTATCAACTATAGTAAATGCTGATAAAATCATAGTTATGGATAAAGGAAAAATAGTTGAACAAGGAAAGCACGCACAGCTCCTGAGAAAGAATGGCCTTTACAAAGAGTTGTGGGAGCAACAAAAGCGTAAAAACTAAAGTTGTTCAATTTTTCTTACGCTATCTTCAATACGCTCTATATTATTGACTTCTGTATGGATTCCCATCTCTAAAACTATCAGTTTTCCCTTTTGGGTAAGGTCAAGGCTTTTGCCATCATAATACTTTTCTTTGATTCTATAATATCTGTTTAATAGGTCTTTATGCTTATCCACCCTAATTAATAATTGCTCTTTAAGGGCACTTATATCCATATTTTCTAGAGCATAAAACTTCACCATAAGATCATCTTTTATTGATGGTTGGCTAGCAGGTCTCTTAGACCATGTTCGCAAATAAATTTTACCTTCTTGAGTAAGGGTATGGATAATTCTATTGGGCTTCCCTTCCTGATTTACTTCTTCACTATTAACCAGTCCTTTTTCTCTAAGGCGGCCAAGCTCACGGTATATTTGTTGGTGCGATGCTCTCCAAAAATATCCAATTGAAGCATCAAAGTTTTTTGCTAAGTCATAACCACTCATGGGCCGCTCAGTTAAGCAAACTAATATTGCTTCTGCTAATGCCATGTTGAGTTCTCCTTGTGACTTACATATTTATTACATATGATACATCTAAAGAAAACAGGATTTAATATGACACTTCAAGATAAAACAATATTTATGTCAGGTGGTTCAAGAGGCATCGGTCTTGAAATTGCAAAAAAATGTGCAGCAAATGGAGCTAATATAGCAATTGCAGCTAAAACTGCATCCCCGCACCCTAAGCTGAGCGGAACAATCTATACGGCAAGTAAAGAAATAGAAGCTGCAGGCGGAAAAGCACTCCCAATAGTTTGTGATATACGAAATGAGGAAGCAGTAGATAATGCAATAAACTCTTGCATAAAAGAATTCGGAGGTATCGATATTTGTATAAATAACGCTAGTGCTGTTTCACCGACCCCAACCACATTAACTCCCATGAAGCGTTACGACTTAATGAATGAGGTAAATGCGCGGGGGACTTTTATGCTAAGTCAAAAATGTCACCCCTATTTAAAAAAAGCTGTAAACCCACATATAGTTAATATAGCACCTCCTTTAGATATGGATAAACGATGGTTTAAAAATCATACAGCCTACACAATGGCAAAATATGGGATGAGCATGTGCACATTAGGAATGGCTGAGGAGTTTCGGAAAGATGGAATTGCAGTAAACTCCCTTTGGCCGATGACTTCGATAGACACCGCAGCTGTTAGAAATATATTAGGGGGGGATAGCATGGCTAAAATGAGTCGACTCCCTACTATTATGGCAGACGCTTTATACGAATTAATTATTAAGCCCGCAAATGAAGTTACAGGACAGTTTCTTATAGATGAGTTTGTCTTGGCTGAAGCAGGTGAAACTAATTTTAGTAAATACAATCAACCTAACTATGACGGACCTTTAGCTGCTGATTTTTTTATACCGAGCGAATGGGTAAATAGATCTGCCTCAAACGTTATGGAACATCCAGGATACTTATAATGACAACCCTTAATGCTATTGAGCCTACCCCCGAACAAATTAAGAAGTTTCTCTCATATAAAAAAGCAGATGAGCCTGTTTATATGCTAAACCTTCTGAAATTTAAGAAAAAGGCAACTTACAAAAATGGCGAAGACATATCTGGTCGAGAGGCTTATTCTCGTTATGCATCTGCTTTTTCTCAACTTGTTAAAGATCAAGGCATTGAGGGCGGCGGTACATGGGGAGGGAATATGAACTCTTGGCTTATTGGGCAAGGAGAAGGTGAATGGGATGCAATAGGAATTTTTAAATACCCGAGCGCTGCGATTATGATTGAAACTGTTAGTTCAGAAGCGTATCGTAAAATACATAAACATCGCAGAGCCGGACTAGAAGGCCAATTATTAATTAGCTGTGATAATAACGGTGTATTTTGATAAAGTGATCAATTTACTTGGAATTAAGAAAGAAATAAAATGTCAAATGTTACAATTAATATAACTAAAGGTGTTGCAACAATTACAATTGATGATGGTAAGGCAAATGCATTGGGTTCTATTGTATGGGCAGATTTAAATGCAGCAATGGATAAAGCTGAATCCGAAAAAGCTATTGTAATAATAAAGGGCCGTGATGGAGTGATGTCAGGCGGGTTTGATTTAAAAGAAATGGGTGAGGGGCCTCAGGATGCACTGGTACTAACATCTAAAGGGTCTAAGTTTGCTCGAAGAATAATGTCTTTCCCAAGGCCAGTTATTATGGCCGCCCCAGGTCACACCATAGCTATGGGTGCCTTTCTTGCTCTGGCATGTGACTATTCCATGATAAAAGATGGTGATTACAAAATAGGCCTTAATGAAACACTCATTGGCATGACAATGCATAATTTTGGAATTGAAATGGGGCGTTATCATTTACCAAAATCTTATTTCAATCGTTGCGTTATAAATGGTGAAATTTTTGGTCCAAAAGCCTCAATGCATGCAGGGTTTTTTGATAAGGTAGTTCCTGCTGGTGAGTGGGAGGACTCTATACTTATGGTAGGAAAGTTATTTGGACAAGTTAATCCTAAAGCATTTCGTGAGACTAAGCTACGAAGCAGAAAAGAATTATTTAAAATACTGGATAAGGCAATTTCAGACGACCTCGACCGCACTAAAATTCACGCAATGTAGAGCGGTTGATACTTTGCATCCAAAACCACAGCGTAAAAAGTACTTATTGAGGGATGGCGAGATGTCTGGAGTTCACTTCGGCTTCATTTCAAACCCTGTAAAACTTGTTATGCTCAATGCCAATGGCTTTAACGCATATAGTTATAAATCAATTCTACAGCCTTTGGGTTTTAATACTATAGCGCTTGATATGCGAGGGCATGGCATGAGCAACTTACCGATAGATATACATAATTTAAAAAATTGGAATATTTTTAGGGATGATATAATTGAATTTTTTGACCGTTATATTAAAAACCCAGTCGTACTTGCTGGGCATAGTTATGGAGCTGTTTCTGGTATATTGGCAATGCCAGAAATAAAAAATAAAGTTACAGGGTTTGTCGGCTTTGACCCCGTACTCTTGCCTTGGCCGGCGAGGCTATTTAGTCATTTTTCTTGGTTCCGCGAAATAGCCAAACAGAAGCTTCCAGTAGCTAAACATGCGGGAAGGCGCAAATATAAGTTTGAAAGCTTTGAGGCAGCATTTGATCGATATAAAAAAAGAGGGGTATTTAAGGATTTTACAAATGATGCCTTAAAAAACTATCTCATTGGAGGCTTAATTTATGATGATGAAGGCGTGAAGTTATCTTGTAACCCTCTATGGGAGCAGGCAATATATGCGGCACAGGCTCATAATGTATTTAATTCTATAAAATATTTACCCCAGAAAAATTCTGATATTATATTTGCAGGGAGAGGAGGGTCTGTCAGTTACCAGTCAGGACGCAATGCCTTTGAACGAAAATTAGGTAAAAATAGCGTTTCTTTTAACTTAGAACTAGATCACATGTTTCCATTTAATAATCCAGATTTTGCGATATCTAGATTACAAGAAGCCCTTAGTAAATCTGCTTTAAATTCTCAAGCCGTCTAAAATATTATTTTGTAAAACTGCGACTTGTCTTTCATTAGCTTTTATTAATTTGCGGCTTTTTAAATTAAATAAGCACCCGGCACCAATCATTGAAAATATACAGTCTCCCGTAACAGAATTAACAATATGATGCACTATTTTACGTGTATATTTATCCCCTTCTATCAATCCTGAATAAAATCGATAAGCATCCCCCGCAACCTGAGCTTTATGGATAAAAATTTGGGCTTCCAATAATGCGCCTGAGTTTTCTCCATTTTTATATAATGGATCTCTAAATTCTGGGTAGCCGTCAAGCATATGTGCAAGTGTTTCTGTGGCTCGCCCCATTAAGGCTTGAGGGGTTATCTTTCCATCAGTCCCAGCTTCATGAAGTTGAAAAACACCTGCGCCTATTTGCTTTGCAGAAATTTTAATAAGCTCACTTTCATGAGGATTCCAAGATTCTGTTTCATGTTTTATATTTCTTAATTTAGCCTCAAGGGGCTGAATGATATTATAACGTTCTGCGGATTGAAAAAATCCTTTAGGCCAAATAGCGGCTGTTTCAGTACTTAAATTGATATGTTCGACATTCTCAACTATGGTTGAGGCCACTCTTCCATCTAAATGATACATTATATGACAAATCTTTGCTGCTTTTTTTGAGATTTCCAAACAACCAGACTCTATATATAATGGGTCGTCTGGTCGGGCTTCGTCTATATATCTAATATAAAAACTTTTGACCTTAACGGTTGTTAAAGATTTTTCTCGAAAAGCAAGGGGTAGCCCGGTACTGATAAAAAACATTTGACGGGCTTGCTGTACTTTAGTCATGTAGTGGCGCATATTGAGGTGCCCTAGACCGTCACACTCCCAAGCTGAACATTCACCCGACCATGTTTTAAAAAATTTACCCATATAGTTTCCTTATACATTTTAGCTCATTCAAACTATCTATTATTTAATAAAAATATTGAAAAATTATTTGTTAGAATTCAATAGTTGATAGACTTAGTTAAATTGTTTAAAGGCGCTCTTGAAATTAGTTTTTTTAACCTCATATTGATTATTATACTAAAATAAGGGACTGCCATGGCCGATAAGAAAGAAAATGCGACTGTATCTGGAAATGTAATGTTTTATCAGAACCCACAACCGCTCACAAAAGACAAGCATCAAAAGTTTGGTGTTAGTCCAATAACAAAACCATTTGAATTTATGGCCGACCAACATTTTATGCCGCTTACTGCACCTGAATTCGGGGCAGCTGCAGCATCATATCCTGTAATTTTCGCAGGCGAAGAGCGTTCTCCTTTAGCTGTAATGGGCGTAAGGACTGGTGAGAATTTATTTGTTAATGATGGTGAGTTTGAGCAAGACTTTTACTTACCAGCATTTGCTCGCCGCTTTCCCTTTGTATTGGCTAACGACAAGCCAAATGGCCGTTTTGTAGTTTGCGTTGATGAAGGTGCAAAGTGCGTTACGAATAAAAAACCACAACAAAAATTTTTCGATGGCGATGATACATCTGCTTTCACAAAAGAAGCTTTTCAGTTTTTACAAAATTTCGAACGGGATAGACAAGCAACTGAACGAATGATTGGGGTTTTTAAAGAGCTTGATTTATTTGAGCAGAAAGAAATGAACTTTCAAGGACAGAATGCAGATGGCTCTCCTGCGGAACAACAAAGAATCGCCGATTACTTCGCTATAACTGAAGATAGATTAAAAGGTCTTTCTGCTGAAAAACTGAAAGAGTTTACGGATAATGGCTACTTAGCTGTTGCTCACTCACACATGATTTCATTAGGAAACTGGCAACGGCTGGTTAATAAAACTCTCAGACGTGTTAATGAGGCAGCAGCAGAGAAAAAGTAAGATCTATAATAGTGATTAAATATAACCCACCCTGTGGTGGGTTTTTTTATACTTTGGTTTTATACACAAAGTATGTATTTCTGGTTTATGGCAATTTCCTTATCGTGAACTAAAACACAGTGTGCTACTAATGAACATAGATTTATAACTAATATACGATTATAGATATAATAAGAAAGGGTAGATTATGCGGGTATTAATTTTATCCCTAGTTATGATGCTAACTTCTTTTTCCGCACTAGCAGTTCAGTCTCCCTCGGTTGATACTGGGCGAGTAACGGCCAGTTTAATAAGTAGTCATGACAGAGTTTTACCTGGTAATAAATTCTATATAGCTCTTCAAACAAAGCTGGATAAAAAATGGCACACTTATTGGCGAAATCCCGGCGACAGCGGGGAACCGGTTGATATTGAATGGGTTTTACCGCCGGGCATAACTGCAAGCGGGATTAACTGGATCCCTCCTAAAGTTATTCAAACAGGTCCAATAGTAAACTATGGGTATGAAGGATCACCTTTGTTTCCTGTTCAGTTTACAGTCAGCGAAGATGTAAAATTAGATTCAGTTATTACTATAATTGGAAATTTTTACTACCTTGTGTGTAAAGATATATGCATACCTGAAAATGGAAGTTTAAGTTTGTCAATTTCTATAGGCCCAACTTTAGTCGATTTATTACAAGCAGCAAAAATTGAAGCGTCTCTTTCAAAGGTTCCTAAGAAAGGAAATATCGAGGGAGTGTTTAATATTATCGACGATAAAGTAAAAATGGAATTCAAAAACTTTTCCCAGGGGAAAATCTCCTCAGCTTATTTTTATCCCTATGAAAACGACATATTGATAAATAATGCCGAACAATCTGCTACAAAAAGCAATACAGGACTAATTTTAACTACAATTTCTTCAGCAAGTTCCAAAGATATTATTCCAGAAAAAGTAATAGGAGTTTTAACTTATAGTTTGGATGGGAAAGATAAAAGTGAAGAAGTAGAGTTAGTACCGCAAGTTATTATATCTAATCAAAAAATACAGCCAGGGCAAAACTCATTGAGTTTGTCTTTCCTAAGCGCTTTTCTTGGTGCTTTTCTTGGAGGTATTATATTAAACTTTATGCCTTGTGTTTTCCCAGTAATATCTATGAAAGCTCTGGCAATAGCAAAATTAGCCCATGGAGAAAAGACAGCTGTAAGACGTGATGCACTGATGTATTCATTCGGGGTAATGATCACATTTCTATTTTTAGCAATTGCAATTATATTGGTAAAATCGAGCGGAGCTAAAATTGGTTGGGGGTTCCATCTCCAGTCCCCTGAAGTTGTGTCAGTTTTGGCAATTGTATTCTTTTTAGCCGGATTAAGTCTATTGGGTTTATTTGAGATAAACTCATTTCTTCAAAACTTTAGTGGCAGAGTACTAGAGAGGTATAAAATGACAAATTCATTTTTTACAGGGGCTTTTGCTGTTATTGTTGCCACGCCCTGCACTGCTCCTTTCATGGCTGGAGCGTTAGGATATGCTTTTGTTGCTTCAAGCGCTATAACTGCAACCATATTAATATCCTTAGGGGCAGGCTTTGCTTCTCCTTTTTTACTGTTAGCCTACTTTCCACACATGGTTTCTAAACTACCCAAGCCAGGCCTTTGGATGATACATTTTAAAGAAGCATTATCATTCCCCATGTTTGCAGCTTGTATATGGTTAGTTTGGGTGCTTAATCAACAGGTAGGCTCAGACGGTACGGCCAAAATATTAATATCTTTTTTACTATTCGTTATGGCAATTTGGTTCATGAAGAACGATATCATATTTAAAAAATTATTTGTTCCAATATTATTGCTAATAGCATTTTTATTACCCCTATCTGGAAATAATGATGCCCTAAACAAGGGTGCCTTTTATAATTCTTATGCTGAAGAGTGGTCTTTAAAAAGAGTTGCAGAACTTAATAAAGAAGGCCGAAAAATATTTGTAGATTTTACTGCAGCTTGGTGCGTTACATGCAAATATAACGAAAAAATAATTTTAAATGACCCAAGAGTTAAGAGGTTATTTCAGGATACTAATACTGCATTTTTAATTGCAGATTGGACAAATAAAAATTCTATTATAGCCAACGAACTGAATAAACATGGTCGAGCAGGAATACCGCTGTATTTGGTATATGATGGCATTTCAATAAAGCCAAAAATACTTCCTCAAACATTAAACTACAAAGTTATTAAAACTGCTATTTACGAATGACTTTATACATGACTATGAGATTAAACGATGAACATTAAATCTACTCACCTTAAGCTGAAGTATAAAAACCTTGAAAAGTTAGCTAAAGATGACTTGAAAATAAGCCATTTAATGAAAGCAGAATCTGATCGTCTTAAAAATTTCGTGCTGAGGGAAGGCCCCCTCAGAGCAGATTTCTCAAAACAATTAGTAAGTCAAAAGACTCTAAAGTCCCTTAAAGAATTTGCAGCTGCATGTAACCTTGAGGAATGGCGGGCTAAACTATTTGCAGGTGAAAAGATAAATGATTCTGAAAATAGAGCCGTTCTCCATATGGCTTTGCGTGGTATCGGCGGTTCAGATTCCGTGAAAGAAAATGTTCGATCTATGCGAGAGCGCATGGAAAAATTTGCAAATAACATAAGGGCAGAAGGAAAGTTTAATTCAATAGTGCATATTGGCATTGGTGGCTCAGACCTTGGGCCACGCCTAGTCGCTGATGCTTTCCGAGCAACCGCAGATATAAAATTTGATTTACGGTTTGCAGAAAATATCGATGGGGCATCCATAAACGATGCATTAGATGGCTTAAATCCCAAGAAAACATTGATCATTGTAGTTTCTAAATCCTTCACTACACAAGAAACACATATGAATGCCGAAGCTGCTTTTAAATGGCTTGAGTCCGAGCTTGGGGTAAACGCAGGGAAACATTTAGTAGCTGTTACAGCAAATAGGCAGGGCGCAATAGACTTTAAAGTTCCCGAGGAACAAATCTTTGATTTTTGGGACTGGGTTGGTGGTCGATATTCTGTGTGGAGCTCGGTTGGCTTATCCCTTCAAATAGCATTTGGCCCATCTCTGTTTGGAGAATTTTTAAAAGGCGCATCAAAAATGGATTTACATTTTCGTGACCAACCCTTGCATGAAAACTTACCAGTTATGATGGCTATTATAGGTATCTGGAATCGAAATTTTTTGAATTATAGCTCTCTTGCTGTAATCCCATACTCAAGAAACATACGAAAGTTACCGGCCTTCTTACAGCAACTCGAAATGGAATCTAATGGAAAGCAGATAAATAGAGAAGGTGTTTATACGGGAATTACTTGTCCAATTATTTGGGGGGATCAGGGAACAAATGGCCAGCACGCTTTCTTCCAGTGGCTACACCAAGGTACGCCAGGCGCACCTGTTGATTTTATAGCGGTTTTAAAAGACTCTAGTGGAAGACCTGAGCATCATGCCGCCTTACTAGCAAATTGTTTTGCTCAATCAGAAGCATTAATGTTGGGTAAACCCAAAGAACAAGTTCTTCAAGAAATAGGCGATGAATTTAAGTCTGATATCATTGCACAACAAAAAACATTCCCTGGGAACCGGCCATCTACAACAATTACTTTAGATAATCTTACCCCATACTCTCTTGGCCACTTAATAGCTCTTTATGAGCACAAAGTTTTTGTTCAAGGCGTAATTTGGAATATTAATAGTTTTGATCAATGGGGAGTGGAGTTAGGTAAAGTTTTAGCATCTAATATACTTCAGGAAATGCAAACCGGAACAGAAGGCAAACATGATGCAAGTACATCAAAATTAATTGAGCTATTCGTTAATAGTATGAAGAGTTCCTAATTAAATTCCAAGATTTTTTTTCTTCGGTAGCTCAGTGAATTGTCCTTGACGTTTTTGCTTTGTAGAAACCATGGCCTCTGTCATCTCGGAAGGGGAAAGCATAGACATATTCCAAACGGCTATATTATCTAATGTATCCATGGTAGTATGGTCGCGAGAGTATGTTATTATTCGTTTGCACCCATAAACTGCTAGTGGTGGTTTGGTTGCTATTTCTTTTGCTATAGCCATAACTGAGCTAATCATTTTTTCTTTATTTTCATAAACATTATTGAAAAGACCCCGTTCTTTACATTCCACTGCAGGCATTTTCCGGCCGGTATATGCTAGTTCACGTACTACACCTTCGGGCATATGATTAAGTATACGAGGAAAAGTACCTACATCAGCGGTCATTCCTACATTTATTTCAAATATTGTAATAAAACTATCATTAGTACCAAAACGCATATCACAGGCTGTTATAAGATCTACCCCTCCACCATAACAACCCCCTTGAATTGCCGCGATTACGGGTATCCTACATTGTTCAATTGCGGTGAAACTATTTTGCAAGGGTAATACATTATTATTATAAAATTCTAAGCCGTATTGCGGACTGTTTTTATCACTACTACCGCCTATATCGCTAGCAAACATTCCAATATCTATTCCAGCAGAAAAGACTGGCCCTGTTGATGATATAACTATAACTCTAGCTTTTGAGTTATCGTCAATATCACGAATTATTGCAGGTAACTCTGTCCAAAAATCCTTAACCATAGCATTACGTTTCTCGGGGCGGTTCATGACAACATGTGCAATATTATTGGAGAAGGACACTTCAAAACACTTATATTTCATTAAATCTCTTTCTTTATTTTATGTGATTCCGATAAAGTGTCATAAGTAAATCAGCGACTAAACTTATTATAAAAAGTTTCATTAGCTTTAGACATTTCTCGAAGAAGCGGTGGGACCTCATATTGTGGTCCATATGCCTCAAGTAATTCATCCGCTCTGGCAACAAAAGCTTTAGCGCCAATCGTGTCTATGAAACTAATTGCACCCCCTGTAAAAGGAGCAAACCCCCAACCAAAAATAGACCCTAAGTCAGCTTCACGTGGGTCATGTACTATTCCCTCAGCCATAGTGCGCGCCGCTTCAATCGCCTGCGCATACATTAGTCTATCCTTTACATCCTGTACATTTGGCTGTTCTTGCAAAATACCGTCGAGTGCAAATTGATCCAATTCACTCCAAAGGTGCTTTTCTCGCCCTTCATATACATAAAAGCCCTTACCGTTTTTTCTACCAAAACGTTCAGCCTCGAACATTGTTTTTACTATGGCATCACCTTTACCTTCAACATATTGACTGCCAAGGTCATTCTTGCTTTGCAACATAACCTTATGAGCTAAGTCTATTGCTACCTCATCTTGTAAAGACAATGGGCCAACTGGCATACCCGCCATTTTAGCAGCATTTTCAATTAAGGCAGGTTTTACTCCCTCAGAAAGCATATTAAATCCTTCCTGTATGTATCGCATCACACATCTATTAGCATAGAATCCTCTTGTATCTTCAACTACAATAGGGACCTTTCGAATCTTTGAAACAAAATCTATCGCCCTGGAAATCGCATAATCACAGGTCTTTTTACCTTTGATGATTTCCACAAGCATCATCTTGTGTACGGGGCTAAAGAAATGGATACCTATAAAATTATCAGGGCGTACCGATGCAGTTGCAAGGTCTGTGATAGGAATTGTTGAGGTATTAGAACCAAATATTGCTGCTTTATCAATAAATTTTTCAGCCCTTTTTGTGATCTCAGCTTTTAATTCTGAGTTTTCAAAGACTGCCTCCACGACCAAATCGACTCCGTTAAGCTTAGAGTAATCTGTTGTAGCGTAAATTCGGTTTGTAACAGCTAAAGCTTTTTCCTCTGTTGTTTTTTTGCGTTTAACTCGTTTAGCCTGCTCGTCAATTACAAATTGCTTACCCTTATCTGCACTCTCCTGATCCCGGTCTATTAGTACTACCTCGATACCCGCCATAGCAGATACATATGCAACGCCAGCGCCCATGAACCCAGCACCGATGATGCCTACTTTATTAATTTCACCTTTAACCTGACCCTCGGGCCTGGCCTCTCCTTTTTCTAAAGCTTGCTTGGAAAGAAATAAAGAACGTACCATATTTCCTGACTCAGGCTTTAACATTAAGTCGCAAAAATAGCGGCTTTCTATGCGAAGCGCAGCATCCATTGGCACAAGAGAGCCCTCATAAACGGATGCAATTATATTACGCATAGCTGGATAATTTCCGAAACTTTCTTTGCTAACCATTGCATTTGCACCTGCAAACATTTGATATCCCTGTGCAGTATAAGGGGCTCCGCCAGGAAACTTAAACCTGTCCATATCCCAAGGCTGTTTTGCCTTAGGGTTTGCTTTAATCCATTTTTTTGCCTCAATTATTAATTGGGCGCTTGGTACTGCTCCGTGGAAAATACCCATTGCATGTGCCTCAGAAGCTGACAGTTGTTTACCTTGCAAAAGCACTGCAGACGCGGCCATTAAACCCACTAGGCGCGGTAATCGTTGAGTTCCGCCAGCTCCTGGAAGCAAACCAATCAAAGCCTCTGGCAAACCAACTTTAGCGGTTTTATTGTCTGATGAAACAAAACGGCCTGTGCATGCCATCACAAATTCAAAGCCTCCCCCTAAAGCAAGTCCATCTAAAGCAGCGGCTACAGGTTTTCCACAAGTTTCCAAATTTCGAAAAAGCATATTTAACTTAAAAACATTCGTAAAAAGTTTTTCTTTAGCGGCCTCAGGGTCCTTTTTCATTGATCCGTGCGCAATCGATAGGTTGCCACCCATCTCTTCCAAGTCGGCTCCAGCACAAAAAGCTTTTTTACCAGAAGTTATAACAGCGCCCTTAATGGTATCGTCTGATTTTATCATCTCTGTGAATTCTGCGATCTCATTCATAGAGCTAACATTTAAAACATTCATAGACCGGCCCGGCATATCAAATGTTACCACTAGAATACCATCTTCATCTTTATCTATATTGAAATTTTTCATTTTTATCTCTACTCAAATTTGGAAAATTAAATACGTTCTATTATTGTAGCCGATCCCATACCGCCGCCTACACATAATGTAATTAATGAGGTCTCTTTGTCAGAGCGCTCAAGCTCATCAACCATTGTTCCTAAGATCATAGCTCCGGTTGCGCCAAGGGGATGGCCCATTGCAATTGAGCCGCCATTTACATTTATTTTACTGTGATCAATATTGTGGGCTTGCATGAAGCGAAGAACTACAGAAGCAAAAGCCTCATTTAATTCATATATATCAATATCATTCACTTCCATACCAGCACGTTTAAGGGCTTTTGCGGCAACAAACTCAGGTCCTGTTAACATAATTGTTGGCTCACTTCCAATTTCAGCAAAGCTTTTTATGCGCGCCCTTGCTTTCATACCTAGAGCTTCGCCCATCTCTTTTGTGCCTATTAATACAGCTGCAGCACCATCAACAATACCCGAGCTATTTCCTGCATGATGGACATGCTTTATTGATTCAAGGTCGGGATATTTTTGAAGGGCTACAAAATCCATACCTGGCATAATTTTTCCCATAGCTTCAAATGACGGGTTTAAAGAGCCTAATGACTGCATATTGGTTTCTGGTCGCATATGTTCATCGTGAGATAACAAAGTGACTCCTAGCTGATCTTTAACTGGAACAATTGACTTTTTAAAACGGCCCTCATCCCAAGCTTTTTTTGCCCGCTTCTGGGATTCAACTGCATACGCGTCACAGTCATCTCGTGAAAATCCATATTTAGTAGCGATTAAGTCAGCTGAAATACCCTGCGGTACAATTTGATGATCAAAAGCAATAGTAGGGTCCACTCCCATTGCTCCGCCGTCACTGCCCATAGGAACTCTGGACATGTGCTCAACGCCACCCCCAATCGTAATGTCTGCCATTCCTGCCATAACTTTTGATGCCGCCATGTTAACGGCTTCAAGACCAGAAGCACAAAAACGATTAATGGTAACTCCAGGTGCAGACTGGTTATAATTAGCAGTTATAGCTGCAGAACGGGCTATATCTGCCCCTTGCCCAGCTACCGGTGAAACACAACCCATAATAATGTCATCAACTTTCGATGTGTCGAGATCATTGCGAGTTTTTATGGCTTCAAGTTGCTGAGTTAGCAATGAAAGAGCGGTTATTTCATGCAAGCTACCATTTTTCTTTCCTTTCCCTCGCGGGCTTCGAACCGCGTCAAATATATATGCATCCACCATACTAGTCTCCTAAATTTCTAAATAATTCTTGTACTATTTTATCAAAGGCTACGAGCAATAACCATTTTCATGATTTCATTTGTTCCGCCATAAATTCTTTGAACTCGGCTATCACGATACATTCGACCTATGCGATATTCATTCATAAACCCATATCCACCGTGAAGTTGTAGGCAACGGTCTATCACTTCACACTCTTTATCTGTTACCCAATATTTTGCCATTGATGCAGTAACTGTATCTAGTTCACCTCTCAGGTGTTTGGCGGCACAGTCATAAACAAATGTCTTTGCAATCTGAACTAATGTTTTACATTCAGCTAATTCAAATTGTGTATTTTGAAAAGACATGACAGACTTCCCAAAAGCCTTTCGTTCTTTAACATATTCAACCGTCATCTCTAAGGCTGCCTCCATTTGGGCGGCACCCTGGACAGCAATATTTAACCGTTCCTGTGGTAACTCTTGCATTAATTGTATAAAACCGTGCCCCGTTTCTGACCCCAACAAACTATCGGCAGGCACTTTCATATCATCAAAAAAAAGTTCGGCGGTGTCTTGTGCATCCATACCTACTTTATCTAATATGCGTCCCCTTCTAAATCCTTCAAGATCATCAGTTTCAATTACAAATAATGATTTAGAATACTTACCCTCTCCTCCAGTGTCAGCTACAACAATAATTAAATTCGCTGTACCCCCATTAGTAATAAAGGTTTTTGAACCATTTATCACCCAACCGTTACCATCTTTTTTAGCGTTAGTTTTTACATTTTGAAGATCTGATCCAGTGCCAGGTTCGGACATAGCAATAGCACCTACAAGTTCACCCGTCGCCATCTTTGGCAACCATTTTTGCTTTTGCTCTTCTGTTCCGTAATGTAGAATATAAGGAGCCACTATAGCATTGTGCAAAGAAAGGCCAAACCCATCAACGTTTGCTTTTATCAATTCTTCTTGGATAATCATCTCATGGCGATAATCTCCACCACCGCCACCATATTCTTCAGGAATAGCACAATTCAAAAGGCCCATGTCGCCAGCCATTTTCCAATATTTACGGTCTACTTTTTTATTTTTTCTAAACTCTTCTGAGTGGGGCGCCATTTCTTTGGCATAAAATTTATGGACAGCGTCCCTAAACATATTGATATCTTCCTCGGCGTACCAATCAGGGTTTTTAAAGTCTAATACAGGCATAACTTTTCCTTTATTCAAAATGCAGAGGCTTTAAGCGCCATTATAGGCTCAGAACCTGTTTTTATTTTTTCAAAATGCGCATCAAGCATTGGCAACATCCGCAAAACAAAATATCGACCAGTAATTATTTTATTACTATAAAACTCATCATTTGAACCACCGTCAATTTTTGATTGTGCTACAACCGCCATCTTAGCCCACATATAAGCAAGTGTAGTAAGCCCCATCATATGCATATAATCAACAGAACCAGATCCAGCATTATCAGGGTTCTGCATTCCATTTTGCATCAACCACATAGTGGCCTTTGAAAGACTGTCTTTCGCCTTCTTGAGCCCCTCCATAAATTCTAATAAATTTTCATTAGAAGAGTTTTCATTCAAAAAATCATCCATTTCTGCATTTAAACTCATCAATGCTCGGCCACCATTTTTAGCTAGCTTACGTCCGACTAGGTCTAGTGCCTGGATGCCATTTGCTCCTTCATATATAAGAGTTATTCTTGTATCTCTTACAAATTGACTCATACCCCACTCTTCAATAAATCCATGCCCTCCAAATATTTGCTGGCAATCAATGGTAGCAGTTAAAGCCTTATCAGTCAGATAGCCTTTGATTACAGGAGTTAACAAGCCTAAGTAATCATCAGCTTTCTCTCTGAATTTTTCATTCGGGTGAACTGTCTCCAGGTCCTCCATCAAAGCAGACCAGTATATAAGAGCCCTTGCGCCTTCATTAAAGGCCTTAGTCTCCATTAACATTCTACGTACATCGGGGTGAACAATTATAGGGTCTGCAGGGCCGTTTGTATTTTTTGGGCCCGTTAGAGATCGGCCTTGTGTTCTATCTTGAGCATAAGCAACTGCATTTTGATAGGCCACATCCGATTGAGCCAAACCTTGCATTCCTACATCAAGGCGAGCCCGATTCATCATCACAAACATTACACGCAACCCCTTATCTTCTTCGCCTACAAGGTAACCCTCCGCTTCATCGTAATTCATTACGCAGGTAGCATTTCCGTTTATTCCCATTTTATGTTCAATAGCACCGCAAGATACAGTATTTTTTTCTCCCACCTCACCCCTTTCATCCAACTTAAATTTTGGAACTATAAACAGAGAAATTCCCTTTACGCCCGCAGGCGCTCCTTCAATTCGCGCTAAACACAGATGGATAATGTTTTCAGACATATCGTGTTCACCCGCGGAAATAAATATTTTCTGACCCGAAATTTTATATGAACCATCTGCTTGTGGTATTGCTTTAGTTTTTAACAATCCAAGATCTGTTCCGCAATGCGGTTCTGTAAGGTTCATAGTACCAGTCCATTGCCCAGATACCATTTTTGGAAGAAACGTTTTCTTCTGTTCTTCTGTTCCGCCAATTTCAATAGCTTTTGCGGCCCCATTTGTTAGGCCAGGATACATAGAGAAAGATGTATTAGCTGCAGACTGCATTTCTCCTGCTGCGATACCCCAAACCCCCGGCATGCCCATTCCACCATATTCTGGACTCGCAGACAAGCCTAGCATACCATTTTCGACCATCATTGCGTATGCCTCTTTAAAGCCTGTTGGAGTTGATACCGAGCCATCTCTATGGCGGGTACAACCCTCTTTATCACCAATGACATTTAAAGGCGCTAGAACCTCGGAAGCGAACTTTGCACCATGATCAATTATTGCATCTAAGGTTTCTATGTCCGCTTCAGCGAATTTTTTATACTTTGTTAGATCGCCAATATTTAACATTTCCTGCATTATAAATTTCATATCACGAACAGGTGCATTATATACGGGCATCATTGCCTCCCTTTTTAAAATTGTCATTTTCGAACGAAAAATCATCAGTCATAGTTTCTTTAAATTTGGCCTCATAGGCCTCAGCAAGATCAAAAATTCCATCGCCGTCTGATGAGTTCTCAATATTTTTTGTAATAGCTAAACAGATATACTTTAAATCCTCAGTAATAACATCTATATCTTTTCTTCTTCGCTTTAATGAAGTTATGGCTTTTTCAAAATTGGTCTTACGTTCTAGCAATTCAGAACGACCTATAATCCGGCCATCCGTCACATCCATAACCTCCTTAATGTCATCTAATCTAAAACCAATTCGCTTAGCACGCATTATTCTCTCAAAGCGCACATAATCTTCATGATCGAATATCCTAGCTCCAGAGTTTCTAGATGGCTTGAGCAGCCCTTTATCTTCATAGAACCTTATCGTACGAGGAGTTACATTAAATTTTTTAGCAAACTCACATATACCCCACTTAAATTTTTGAGACTTACTTTCTAATACTTTACCCATAAATACAATTTAGTTAACGTTAACGTTAACGTCAACTAAATAATAATTCTATTTAAATACTTATTGGATCATATTACATCTAGGGAGCTTATTAGTAAAAATATATTGGGTTAAAATAAATTGTGAGTGATATTCTAATTATTAAAGCAAAATATTTAGAATCAAAAAAATTAGGTTATTTGGGGATGTTCCTCGATACAGATAAAACCCTAAATCATACCAATGTAATTTACGAAATTTTAGGGTTTGAGGGCACTAAGCGTTATTATGAAAACCCCATGCAAGAAACTCGATACATGACACTTGTATTTTAAACATTTTACTACCCACCGGCTATATCAGAAATAATATTCAATACTGCTTTTCTTGGGTCCTTAGCTTGAGTTATCGAGCGGCCAATAACTAAATGTGATGCCCCTAAATTTAAAGTTGCCCCAGGAGTAGAAACTCTTTTTTGGTCGTTTAAATTATCACTTGGCATTCGAATGCCAGGGGTAACAATCAAAAAATCTTTAGGAACAGCATTCCTTATTGCAGATGCCTCAAGAGGGCTAGCAACAACGCCGTCTACGCCGCACTCTAGCGCCTGATTTACCCGCCTCATTACAAGTTCCTTTGCGCCTTGGTGGTATCCGATTTCCCTTAAGGCTTCGTTATCTAAAGAGGTTAAAACCGTTACAGCAAGAATTTTAAGGTTACTATCGCCTCTGCCAGCAACAGCTGATTTCATAACCTCAGGCCTTGCATGAACTGTAAGTAAGTCTGCCTTTAGCGCGCTTACCGATCTAGTCGCTTTTTCTACTGTTGCTCCAATATCATGAAATTTAAAATCATAGAATACATTTTTACCCATAGCCTTTAATTCTTGGCCGAGCTCCACACCTCCAATTGAGAGAAGCTGCAGGCCAATTTTATAACTTACTATACACTCACCAAGCTTATTGACTAAACTCTTAGCTTCGCCAACACTAGGCAAATCCAAAGCTAAATATAATCTTTCGTCTGAGGTTTTTTGATCTACCATAATTAATCAATCTTTCGATATCTTTGTGAATTTTTTGACATCAATTTTTGTGCGAATTTATTTGGCAAGATTCTACCTAACATTGCGATAAATCTATTTACTTTTCCTGTTATAAAAACTGCATGATTATTTTCACACGCGCTAACCCCCAAACGCGCACAAACATCAGCATCCATTAACATAAAAGAAGGAAGTTTATTTATTCCTTCCCTTGTGCCATTAACATCATGAAATTCAGTCAAAGTAAAACCTGGGCATAATGCAGATACGTTAACGCCACTTTCCCTAAGTTCAGCGTTTAAGCTTTCTGAAAATTTTATCAAAAAGCTTTTGACTCCAGCATACAATGTGTGTCCTTTTGACCCCGGCATATGGCCGGCTAAAGATGCAACATTTATAATTCGACCAAATCCATCATCTACCATTTTTGGAGCCAAAGCCCTTGCAAGTTCACAAGGCGCAGTCATCATTAACTGAATAAATTTACTGTGATCACTCCAACTACTGTCTAAGTAAACACCAGGGTGTCCGTATCCTGCATTATTTACAAGACCCGAGACTTTCAGACCATTGGCCTCTATGCTCTGTAATAATTTCTGCGTTGCACTCTTCTCAAAAAAATCAACTTCAAATATGTGGCTGGTAGTTCCATATTTTTTTTCTAACTCCCTGCCTAAGTCTATCATTGGCTTAGTCCGCCGCGCAGTTAAAATAAGGTCCCACCCTATCTCAGCATACCGTTCAGCAATTGCTTTACCAATACCTGCTGAAGCGCCTGTTATCAAACAAACATGTCTCTCCGAATTCACATTACTTATATTCATGTCTAATATCTTCACTTAACTGAATTTTTTATTATTTAATTTAGTATTTTTATATGATAACTCGAATTATCAATAATGTCTAAGGTCAATTATGCGTAACATCACGATGATACTAAGTCTTTGCTTAACGGCCTGCATTACCTCTCCAAACCCAGAAAAATATCTTGAGTTAACATGTGAAAATTTGGCCGACCTTAGCCGCGCTTACTCTGAAAATATATCGCAATATAAACTGTTCAATGACGATGATATTAACGAGTGGGGTAGAACCAATAGAAGGCAAGAAGACGATAGAACGTCTGGCAGAGGAAAAGCGCCAATGGATCTAGAAGTAAAAGAAGAATTACGTTCCATACGTTCAGCAGCAATAATGAATGATTGTTAATATGGATGCACCCATAATTCGCATTAGTTTTTTTCTATTAGTATTTGTATTTTTTGCATGGCTTGAAGCCCAATATCCAAGACGTAAGCAAATTGTAAGTTTAAAAAAAAGATGGATAACAAATTTTTCAATGTCTTTGATAAGCCATGTTTTTTTACAACTTATTCTTCCATTAAGTGCTGTTTTTATAGCAATTTTAGCGTCAGATAAAAATATTGGGTTATTTAATCACTTAAATTGGCCTGTTTTTATCGAAGGGGTGTTAATAATTTTATTGCTAGATTTATCCATGTATATCCAGCATGTTTTAAGTCATAAAATTCCAATTATTTGGCAAATTCATAAAGTGCATCATGCCGATAGAGAGTTAGATACCAGCACGGCCGTCAGGTTTCATCCCTTAGAAATATTTTTATCAATTTTCTACAAAGGGTCTGTAATTTTAATTTTAGGTCCAAGCGCTTTATTAGTTTTACTCTTTGAAATTATTTTAAGTAGCTCCGCAATTTTCAATCACGCTAATTTAAGGCTTCCGGTAGTCATTGATGAGGCGATCAGAAAATTAATAGTTACGCCAGATATGCACCGTCTTCATCATTCTGTTATAAAACATGAAAGTAATAAAAATTATGGATTTAACTTTTCATTTTGGGATAGAATTTTTGGTACCTATTTGAAACTTTCACCTGAATATCACAAAAAAATGGCCCTTGGACTTAAAAACCATCAAACTATAAATACCAATCAGTTGATGTGGAATCTTTGGCTTCCATTTTTTAAAAAATAAAAACTCTTATGGCTTTAATTATAAATATTAGGCTATAGCCCAGCTGGAAAATGGAGTTACAAATGAATAAAATTAAAAAAGTGGTTTTAGCTTACTCTGGCGGATTAGATACTTCGATTATCCTAAAATGGCTACAAGAAGAAAAAGGTTATGAAGTAGTGACTTTTACTGCAGATTTGGGACAAGGAGAAGAACTTGAACCCGCAAGAAGAAAAGCTCAAGCACAAGGCGTTAAGGAGATTTTTATCGATGATTTACGTGAGGAGTTTGTAAGAGATTATGTATATCCTATGTTCAGGGCTAACGCACTTTATGAGGGTTTATATTTGTTGGGCACATCTATAGCGAGGCCACTAATATCAAAGCGGCAAATTGAGATAGCGCACGAAGTTGGAGCGGACGCCGTTTGTCATGGCGCCACAGGCAAAGGAAACGACCAAGTACGATTTGAATTAGGTTATTATGCATTGGATCCAGAAATAAAAGTCATTGCGCCATGGCGTGAATGGGACCTTAATTCTAGAACAAAATTAATAAACTATGCTGAAACTCATGGAATAGAAATTGCCACAGACAAAAGAGGTGAAGCGCCATTTTCTGTAGACGCTAATTTACTTCACACCTCATCTGAAGGTAAAGCATTGGAAGACCCGTCAGTTGAAGCACCTGAGTTTGTTTACCAACGAACTGTCAGTCCAGAAAATGCTCCTAATAAACCGACCTATATAGAGATTGGTTTTGAACGAGGTGATGCAGTTTCGTTAAATAATAAGCTTTTTTCGCCAGCAGAAATGCTAACGCAATTAAATCAACTCGGAGGAGAAAATGGAATTGGTCGCCTTGATTTACTTGAAAATAGGTTTGTAGGTATGAAATCGAGAGGCATCTATGAAACACCTGGCGGAACAATACTACTTATGGCGCATCGTGGCATAGAGCAAATTACATTAGATAAAGGAGCCATGCACTTAAAGGATGAGCTCATGCCAAAATATGCAGAATTAATCTATAATGGCTACTGGTTTTCTCCCGAACGTGAAATGCTTCAAGCAGCAATTGACAAATCTCAAGAAATGGTAACTGGAACCGTACGCCTCAAATTATATAAGGGAAATGCTACAATCGTTGGACGTAGCTCGCCTTATTCATTATATTCAAAAGAACATGTAACTTTTGAGGAAGATGAGGTATACAATCAAGCAGATGCTGGTGGATTCATAAAAATTAATGCATTACGTTTAAGACTGCTTAAAGACAGAGATAAAAAAGCGGGAAAGAATAGATAAGAAAATTTAAAATAAAATTCTCTAATATACAAAAATACGCAATTTTTTTTCTAGGGCCTTGCCTACTTTAATCTTAAGACTGAGCTAACTAACTCATGATTTAATCAGTGAGGTGAAAATGGGAATAACATTAAATAAGGACTGGAATTTTCGTCAAAGTGTTGATTTGATGTATGGTCGTGCAGCAAGTTTTACAGATATATCACCAAAATTGATTGAAAAAATAAAGGTTTGCAACGCCACCTATACTGTTCGCTTTGGCGTAAAGCTGAGAGGTGAGGTTCATACATTTACTGGATATCGAGCCGTACATTCCGAACATATTGAACCAGTCAAAGGCGGTATCCGTTATTCCTTAGATGTAAACCAAGATGAAGTAGAGGCATTGGCAGCTTTGATGACATTTAAAACTGCGTTAGTAGAGGTGCCTTTTGGTGGTTCAAAAGGGGGGCTTTGCATACGGCCAAAAGACTGGGATGAAGAAGAATTAGAACGAATAACACGCAGGTTCACTTATGAGCTAGCAAAAAGAGACCTTATTCATCCTTCGTTAAATGTTCCAGCTCCTGATATGGGAACTGGCGAACGGGAAATGGCATGGATGATGGACGAGTTCCGGCGCTTAAATAATACTAATATTGATAACATTGCATGCGTGACAGGAAAACCTGTTCATCTCGGGGGCATAGAAGGGCGAGTTGAAGCAACAGGTCGCGGCGTACAATACGCTCTAAGAGAATTTTTTCGGCATCCAGATGACATTAAAAAAGCAAAAATGCGCGGCTCATTAGATGGTAAAAAAATTATCGTCCAAGGCCTTGGTAATGTTGGTTATCACGTAGCTAAATTTTTGAGTGAAGAAGATGGTTCAAAAATTATAAAAGTAATCGAGCGGGAGGGGTCAATTAGCAATAAAAGCGGAATAAATATCGAAGAGTTAAAACAGCACCTATCGAACGGCCTGCCATTAAAAGAATATAAAGAAGGAACTTATACAAAACCTAACATAGAAGATATTGAAAGCTCTTGTGATATCCTTATACCTGCCGCCACCGAAGGCGTAATTAACATAAAAAATGCACATAGAATTAAAGCAAAATTAATTATAGAAGCAGCAAATGGGCCAGTAACAGCAATAGCCGATGGCATTCTGAGGAATAATGGTGTCTTTATTATACCAGATCTCTACGCCAATGCAGGAGGTGTAACAGTTTCATATTTTGAATGGGTAAAAAATATTGGGCATATCCGGTTTGGTAGACTACAACGAAGAAACGAAGAACGTAAGAATCGCTCTCTTATTGATGCTTTATCAAACCAAAACGGCCTTAAATTTAATAAACGATTCAAATCTGAATATATTGAAGGAGCGAATGAAATTGATTTAGTAAGAGCTGGACTGGACGATACTATGCGCACGGCCTATATAAACATAAAGACCATACTAAATGAAAAACCTGAATTAGAAGACCTCAGAACGTCAGCGTTTTACAGTGTTATTAACAACATAGCTTTACATTATAAGTCAATTGGTCTGTAGCTATTTACTCTATTCTAAGTCTCCTCTACTAACGCTTTAACTCAGGAGGAACTTATGACTTTACCAACTAAATATTACCAAATGACATCAACTGTAACCAAAGATGCTCAATTGAGGATGGAGTTGGTACAAAACGACTTCCCGAAACCAAAACCACACGAAGTAGTTATTCGTGTTGAAGCAAGCCCTATAAACCCCTCTGATCAAGGGGTGATGTTTGGATGGTCAAATATGGCAAATGCATATCACAAAGGTGAGGGTCTAGAACGGGTATTAATCGCGCCTATTTCAGATCAAGGCATGGGAATTATGAAAGCAAGAATTGGTCAGAATTTACCAGTCGGCAACGAAGGCGCTGGAACTGTTGTCTTAACTGGGGATAGCGAAGAAGCAAAAGCTCTGATGGGCAAAAAAGTAGCAGCCTTAAGCGGAAGTATGTATGCTGAATATTGCTGCGTTCCTGCTATGACATGTTTACCGCTCTTTGATGAAAATAGTTGCAAAGACGGTGCATCTTCTTTTGTAAACCCCTTAACAGCCTTATCCATGGTAGAAACCATGAAGCTTGAAGGTCATAAGTCATTAGTTCACACTGCGGCTGCTTCCAATTTAGGTCAAATGCTTAATAAAGTTTGTATTGCTGATGGGGTGGAACTTGTAAATATTGTCCGCAGAGAGGAACAAGCAGATATTTTACGAAACCTGGGAGCAAAATATATATGTAATAGCAGTAGTGAAGCCTTTATGCCTGATTTAATAAATGCAATTCACGAAACAGGGGCAACATTGGCCTTTGATGCTACAGGGGGTGGAGGCTTAGCAAGCCAAATTCTAACAGCAATGGAAAGTGCTGCTGCCCGTACTCCTGGAGCATATAGTATCTATGGTTCAATTAAGCACAAACAGGTCTATCTTTATGGGGGCCTAGATATTTCACCTTCTGTGTTATCACGCGGTTATGGAATGGCATGGGGCGTAGGTGGATGGTTGCTTCCAAACTTTTTAGCAAGAATAGGTATGGAGGCTGGCAATAAATTACGCATGAGGGTTGCGGCAGAACTAAAAACAACCTTCAAGAGTAATTATACAAATGAAATTTCCCTTGCAGATGCCTTAGAGATTAATAACGTCACAAACTATTTTGCAAAAACGACCGGTGAAAAGTTTCTAATTTGTCCCCAATTATAAGGTCTTAATTTGCTACAACTTAATATTAGAGGAAAAGTAGCTTTAACTGTCCACCTCAGCATCAAGAGCATGCTCTATTATAAAATTGCGCCTTGGTTCAACTACATCACCCATTAGCTTAGTAAAAAGGTTGTCAGTTTCGTCCGCAGCTTCTACTTTTACTTGTAGTAAGCTACGAGCATTTGAATCTAGTGTGGTTTCCCAAAGTTGATCCGGGTTCATTTCTCCTAGCCCTTTATAACGCTGTATCTTAAAACCTTTCTTACCTCCCGCAAAAATTACTTCGAGCAACTGTGCCGGCCCATTAACAGTAATTGGTTCATCATCTCCACGCTTAAATGTTGCTTGACTTGAATATGTTTCAGCTAAGGAAGGCGAAAGCTTATGAAGCTTTCTGGCCTCCGAGCTATCCCGAAAACCATATCGCAATATTACTTTATCCGTAACACCTCTAACATCTCGCTCAAAAACTAAGTCGCCATTTTTATATTTTCCCGACCAACCGTCTTCGCCTTCATCAGCTATCAGATCTAACCTATTCACCCCTGCGGTTATTAACTTAGCATCTTCTTTGACTTCGAGTGCCCCGGCAATCGCGAGCTGAGAAATTGAACTATCTGGGGCTCTATGCTTCATACGGTCTATTATACTTTTAGCTTGCAAAGCTTCTTTTGCAATACGTATAAGATCGTCGCCAATTACTTTTATACCGCCCTCTAAAGTAAGTGAGGCATCTTTGGATCCGGCCTCGATCAGATAATCATCAAGCTCTCCTTGGTCTTTTATATATTGTATACTTTTACCTCTCTCGACTTTATAAAGTGGTGGCTGAGCAATATACAGGTAGCCACGTTCTATTAACTCAGGCATCTGTCGATAGAAAAATGTAAGAAGTAGAGTTCTAATATGGGCGCCATCCACATCTGCATCTGTCATAATTACAATTTTGTGATATCTCGCTTTATCTGCATCAAAATCGTCACGACCAATCCCAGTTCCTAAGGCTGTGATCATAGTGCCAATCTCTTGACTAGAAAGCATACGATCAAATCGAGCCCGCTCAACATTAAGTATTTTACCTTTTAAAGGAAGAATAGCTTGGTTTTGTCGATCCCTTGCTTGTTTGGCTGACCCGCCTGCCGAATCTCCTTCCACAATAAATATCTCAGATAAAGAAGGGTCTCTTTCCTGACAATCAGCAAGCTTTCCTGGCAATGAGGCTATATCTAATGCAGATTTTCTTCTAGTTAAGTCGCGGGCCTTTCTTGCTGCTTCTCGCGCAGCTGCTGCTTCAGCAATTTTTGTCATTAACATTTTTGCTTCTGCAGGGTGCTCTTCAAACCACTCACCAAGAGCTTCATTCATAGCAGACTCTACTATGGGCCTTACTTCAGAAGAAACTAATTTATCTTTTGTTTGAGATGAGAACTTCGGATCAGGAACCTTCACTGAAAGAACGCAAGTTAAACCCTCACGGGCATCATCACCTGAAATAGTTACTTTTTCTTTTTTAGCCGCTCCAAGACTTGCAGCGTACTTATTTACAGTTCTGGTAAGGGCACCTCTAAAACCTGCTAAGTGGGTCCCTCCATCGCGTTGAGGTATATTGTTGGTAAAGCATCTTACATTTTCATGGTATCCGTCATTCCACCACAAAGCCGCCTGTACCGTTATGCCTTCGACTTCCTTGCAGACTGAAATTGGGCTTTCAAGTAAGCCCTCCTTGTTTGCATCTAAATGCTTTACAAACGCTTCTATGCCTCCCTCATAATAAAGCTCTGTAACTATATTGTCTTCTGGCCTTTCATCCGTTAACACAATCATAACTCCCGAGTTAAGGAAGGCTAGCTCGCGTAAGCGTCTTTCTAGTATATTCCTATCAAACTCGACCATAGTAAAAGTTTCCTCAGAGGGTAAAAACCTCACCTTAGTTCCCGTTAACGTTTTAATGGTTCCATCTCTTCTATGGTCATCTGGAGCGTCGCCTACGACTTTCAAAGAATTCACTGAATCGCCATGGCTAAATTCCATTGCATGCTCTTTTCCATCTCGCCAGATAGTAAGATGTAAAGAAACAGATAACGCATTCACAACAGACACTCCAACACCATGAAGTCCGCCAGATACTTTATATGAGTTAGAATCAAATTTACCGCCCGCATGTAATTGCGTCATGATAACTTCGGCTGCTGAGACACCTTCTTCTTCATGAATGGCCACAGGTATACCACGTCCATTATCTTTTACGGAACAAGAGCCATCTGGGTGCAACACAACCTCAACGCGGTCAGCGTGACCAGCGAGGCTTTCATCAATAGAGTTGTCAACAACCTCATATACCATATGGTGCAAGCCAGAGCCGTCATCGGTATCGCCTATATACATTCCCGGCCTTTTCCGGACTGCGTCCAAGCCCTTCAACACTTTGATTGAGTCGGCACCATACTCGGGTGTATTTTCAGCGGCTTCAGACATAAAAATTTCTCTCGCGAATCACTCCGTTTACAGTATAAAAATATAATAGAAGAGTAAAAGAAATGCACGCTCAAATAAAATTTCATTACCCTAAAATATCATACAGTGTTAACGACTTCTTAGTAAAAAATGCCCTATACCTCATGCTTTAGTGGTTTAAATGAGATGACTGTGATTAATGGACTTATCTTTCTTTTAGTAATTACAGGAAAATGAAGAAGGTTAAAACCATATCCTTTGCCTGTGTATTAATTTTATTACTTGCTATAGGTACAAAATTATTATTTAGCCCAGATAGTGTTTTCAAATCTGAAATAGACCCTTACCCTTATGTTCTGCAAAGCAACCAAACAAAGCTAATAGTAGCTGAGCTCAAACAAGATGACTTTTTAGTGAGCCTTCTTGAGAAAAAAGGCCTAACATCCAATGAGGTATATGGCGTTTCAAAAGCGATTGATAAGGTGTATCCAGTTACCTTATTAAGGCCAGGAGATAAATTCTTTTTATATCTACAAAATAGCAAACTAAAACATTTTGTTTTCAGACCAAACTTTGAAAAGACTATATTTATAGAGGTGATTAATGGTAATTATAAAGCACGGGAAGTAATATCAGAATACAAATCACAAAGAGTAAATATATCTGGTGAAATTTCGACTTCGCTTTATGTAGATGCAATAAAGTCAGGTATACCTGACCGTATCGTAGACCAGTTTACAAAAATCTATGAATATTCTGTAGATTTTCAAAGAGATATACAGCCTGGCGATAAGTTTACAATGTATTTTAATTCATACAAAAATCGTAAGGGGGAGATAGTAAAAACAGGAGACCTTTTATATACATCATTTAGCCCCAGAAATAAACAATCTGAATTTTGGCTGTTCTCAAACGGAAAAGGGATTGAAAATTTCTATGATGAAAAAGGCAAGACAGCCAAGAGAAGACTAAGAGCTACGCCAATAGATGGAGCACGTATATCATCCTCATTCGGCGCAAGAAAACATCCTATTTTAGGTTATAGAAAAATGCATCTTGGTGTAGACTTCGCAGCACCAACGGGTACACCCGTTCTTGCTGCTGGATCTGGAATAATAGAATATGCTGCAAGAAATGGCGCAGCTGGAAAATATATACGTATTCGCCATACAGATGGCTACAAAACAGCATACTTCCACTTGAGTAAGATTAATGTTTCTGTCGGCAAATATGTTAAGCAAGATCAGGTAATAGGAAAAGTTGGTAGCACAGGAAGGTCTACAGGGCCACATTTGCATTATGAGGTGATTTTAAATGGAAAAAAAATAAACCCAAAAAGACTATCCCAACTATCAGGAAAGCCTTTGGGCAAAAAAGAAATGTATAAATTTAAAAAAAGGCGTGAAGAAATTGAACAGTTGAGAGCTTCTGATTTAAATTGATATCTAGAACTATATTAAATTAATAGAGCTCATGAAAAATATAGTACTTACGCATGCTTACTCTGCAGCATCAGAGACTGGTTCTGTTTTTTTTCTTGGGGGAGCTTTACGTCTTCTCCGGGGAGGGTTTTCGTCCATTGAAGCAGATCCTTGTTCTTGATTACCTTCCGGCGACTCCTCTAAAGATTCATCAGATTCCAATACTGCCATATTGTCTACTATTGAGTTCCGTTTCTTGCTTTGAGCCCTACCTGTTTTGCTATCAATAATCTCTTCGCCACTAGATTCGGTTTCATTTCTTTGGACTCTTTGAGCATCTCGTTCAGCTTGAGCGGCAACTCTAGCAGTTTCCATTTCATTCATTAGTCTCAAGTAATGCTCCGCATGTTGTTTTAAGTTTTCAGCATTTACTCTATTTCCAGAGCTTTGAGCATCACGCGCCAAAGCTGAATATTTCTCATAGATAGTACTGACATTTCCACGAACCTTTACACCAGGCCCATTACTATCCAATGACCTATTAGGGTTTGTGTTATTGCTTCTGTTATTATTATTGCGATTGCGGCCACGTTGGCGTTTCATGTTTACGTCCTTAAACTCCCTAAGCCTGCAGTTTTGCAATGGCTTCTCAATTTTGGGCTAGTGAGGGGGCTACTAAGCCTCAAACTTCTCACAATATGTTACTAGCAAAGCTATTTCAAAAGGGAAAGCTTTTTTTATTTACTTTTATATGCTTTTATTACTCTATTATTTCCCGACATGTCCTTTGATACTGAAATATTTATAAATCTTCCTTCTAATAGTAATTTAGTAACAGCCTCAGCCTGTAGGTAGCCAATTTCAAATATAACTACCCCCCTTGGGTTTAGATATGACCCTGCTTTATTTATTATCTCTCTATATGCCGCCAATCCATCCTCTCCTCCATATAAGGATATAAATGGGTCAAATTTACTAACCTCAGGGCTTAGCAAGCCCATTTCCATTTTTGATATATATGGGGGGTTTGAAATTATAACATCATAAGTTCCAGACACCGTTTCAAACCATGAGCTTTTAAAAAAGTTTATACGTTTGCTTACAGAATAAACTCTAGCATTATATTTTGCAATTTTTAAAGCATCATCTGATATATCAACTGCTGTGGCAATTACGCCTTTTTTCTCTAATATAATTGATATTATTACTGAACCTGTACCTGTACCAAGCTCTAATACAGTTTTGCTTCCTGATTTATTAATTTCGTCTAAAGCGAGGTCTACCAATGTCTCCGTATCGGGTCGTGGGGACAAAACATTTTTACTAACTTTATACTTTCTTCCATAAAACTCCTTATACCCTATAATTTTATCAACTGGCTCGCCTTTAATGCGTTTATTCATATATTCGTTTATTTTTTTTATAACCCTTGTTTCAGGGATGGTAGAGCTTTCAACCAGTAAATCTGCATGAGATAGCTGGGAAGCATCCATAATTAATATTTTTGCATCTAAGCCAGGGGTATCATAACCATGCTCGTCAAATAACTTTAATAAAAATCGTCTTATAGATTTATAACTCAAATCTTCGAGTGACATTAAATCATATTTGTTTCTTCTGGCCATGCTTATTATGCATCAATGTTCTTTAGTAGGCTCTGTAGCTCAGAGCTTAAGCGGCTAAGGTCAGCTGGAGTAGACAGACTGTGGTCTCCATTCTTTATTAAAGTATATGATACTTTTTTACTTTTTACAGCCTCTAATATCTTATATGAGTACTCCCAAGGAACCACCTCATCTTTCATACCTTGTAAAATTCTAATGGGTATTTCGAGATCAATTTTATTGTCTAATATCATGTTATCTTTTCCATCAGAAATTAACCGAGAGCTATATTCATAGTCTTCATCATAGCCTGATGGAACAAAAATGCTTTTCCCTGCTAAAGATTCTTGCTTCTGCTCATCAGTCCACTGATCCCAAACTAACCTTTGTGTAAAATCAGGCGCTGGCGCAATTAAAAAAAGGCCCTTAACTTTATTTCTTCTGGCAATAGCCGCTAAAATTGAAGTCCAGCCCCCCATAGAGGACCCCGCCAAGATTACATCTTTATCAATTAATTTATCGATAACCGTTATAATGTTATCAGTCCAGATAGTGATAGTACCGTCCCGGAAGTTTCCATCGCTGGCACCATGGCCAAAATAATCAAATCTAATAAAGTTATAATTTTTTTTGATAGCCCAATTATGTAAGTAAGTTGCTTTACCCCCATCCATGCTGGACTTCAATCCACCGCACCAGAGAACGGTTGGTCCTACTCCCTTATTGTATTTATAGGCTATCTTTTTTTCACCTTGTGAAGGCAAATAATTAATCAATACTTCATCTTGCATCTGAAAGATCCTTATGGGAGTTTATAAATATGATTGTGCTTCAAGTAGTCCCAGAACTCAATGCCGGAGGTGTAGAGAAAACTACACTAGAAATTGCAGAGGCCTTGTCAAATAAAGGTTATGAAACCCATGTTATAACAAGAGGGGGGCGTCTTGAGGAAGAATTTTTACAATTAGGTACAAAATTGCATATAACAAACATTGGTTCAAAAAACATACTATCTATTTTTTATAGAATAGGTTTTTTAAGAAAAATTATCAAACTACACGGTATCCAGTTAGTTCATGCGCGCTCCCGTGCACCGGCATGGGTGGCCTATTATGCTGCGAAAGCAGAAGGAATACCCTTCATAACGACCTATCACGGAATATATAACAGTAACTCATGGTTTAAAGATCAATATAACTCAATTATGACTAAAGGCGAACATATCATTGCGAACTCAAAATTTACTAAAAGCCATATAGTCAACAAACACAAAATTTCTCCTAGAAAAATTACTGTGATACCACGGGGTGTGGACATGAATATATTTAATCCAAAAAAAGTATTAAAGAAAAAAGTAAAAGAGATACTAGACGAGTGGGAAATACCTACTGAAAATAAAATAATTCTACTGCCGGGGCGCTTAACAAATTGGAAAGGACAATTAATCGCCGTAGAAGCCCTAAGATATTTGCCAAATGATTATACATTAGTGCTAATGGGGGATACGCAGGGACGAGATAAGTATAAAAATAAAATTTACTCTAGAGTAGCTAAACTTAATTTAAAAAAGCAATTTGTTATTTCAGAGCACCGAACAGATGTTACGTCAGCTATTGCTGCGGCAAACATAGTAATTTCAGCCTCAACCGACCCAGAAGCCTTTGGACGCGTTATGATAGAAGCTCAGGCCATGCAAAAACCTGTCGTTGCCACAGCCCATGGTGGTTCACTCCAGACAGTTTTAGATAAAAAAACGGGATTTCTTGTGCCGCCAAATGACCCCATAGCGCTCGCCAAGGGAATAAAAAAAGCTACCACATGGAACAATTATGATGGAAATTTTGCGCGTTCACATATTAAAACACAATTTTCAACTCAGAATCTTAAATCAAAAACGCTTAACGTATATAAACAGCTCTTGAAATAAGGTACAATGGCGTCCATATTGTGAGTGCTTAACATTATTAGGAGAATTTAGCATCGCAAAACGCCCACTAGCAGCAGCACCCAAAAAACCCAAAGGTCCACGAACTAATCGTGAAATCACAAACTCACAAGTACTTCTCATTACAGAAACAGGTGAAAAACGCGGTGTTGTGTCACTTGACGAAGCAATTTCTGCCGCTCGGTCTGTTGGTTTAGATTTAGTTGAAGTTGCACCAGGTGAAACTCCTGTTTGTAAAGTTCTTGATTATGGTAAATTACGGTTTGAAAACCAGAAAAAAAAGGCAGCTAACCGAAAAAATCAAAGGACTACTACAATCAAAGAAATTAAAATGCGGCCAAATATTGACACACATGACTATCAGGTAAAAGCAAAAGCAATGATGAAATTTTTTGATCGTGGTGATAAAGTAAAAGTCACCGTGCGTTTCCGCGGTAGAGAAATGGCACATATGGATCGCGGTATGATATTATTAGCACAAGTCAAAGAAGACTTTGAAGACACAGCTAAAGTAGAATTTGAACCAAAGACTGAAGGCCGCATGATGACTATGGTACTTGCGCCAAGGTAAACTTCTAAAAGACCATTCCTTTTGTTCGTTTTAGCAAAAATAACCCTAAAGTTATTAGGGCTATTTCAAATATTATTTCCATATAAGTCTGAATAGGCCCAGATCCGTCTAATAAAAGACCTAATATTCTGCCCGTCAAAAAAGATAAGGTTATAAATATAATCGATTTTAAAACGGTTTTTTGATCAGTACTTTTTTTGGTGGCCAAAAACATAATAATACCAAATGCTGATATAGAAAGACAATAAGCCCGCATTTCGTGCTGGCCTAATTGTGTAAGACTCCAACCCAATGCACCTGCAAGGGATTGGGGAGCAAAAGCTCCAAAAAGACCATAAGCTATATAAAAAATACTGTTGCAATAATTAAAATATTTCATAATGCAAACTTATCCAAATTATAAAAATATTCAACTAGTTGCTAATATTTAAATTGCGCGGCTTAGGCTTGGTCGTTACATAGATATATATGAACGAAAAAATAGATATTGGAATTCTAGGGGCTGATGGAAGAATGGGCCAAGCAGTGATGCGAGCCTTAAAAGCAGACCCGCAACTTTGTTTAAAGGTTGCCATTACTTCTCATAACTCACCGAATGTAGGTAAAGATGCCCATAAGACTGCAAATCTTGAACCTATTGGCCTAATGCTTTCAACTAATATTAATGATGGCCTTAATTTATGCGATATAATAATTGATTTCTCCCAACCTGAAGCCACATTGAAAACGCTCTCTCTAATGAAAGAATCTAGATGCAATACTATAATAACAGGAACTACTGGTTATAGCGAAAAACAAGAAAAAAAATTCTGGAGGGAAAGCAAAGGTCATACTGTATTGAGGTCGGGTAATTTTTCACCGGGTATTAATATGCTAAAGGCTCTTGTAAAAATTGCTTCCGAAAAATTAAATCACAAATGGGATGTTGAGATCCTTGAAATGCATCACAAAAGAAAGAGAGACGCACCCAGCGGAACTGCTCTTATGTTGGGCGAAGCTGTTGCCGAAGGACGAAGGGTGGAGCTTGAAAAAAAGATGTACACATCTAGGGCGTCACATACTAGCACTAGAAGAGACGGAGAGATCGGGTTCGCTGTTCTTAGAGGTGGCGGTGTAATTGGTGAACATGAAGTAAGAATTGCAAACGATCAAGAAATGATCACCTTAAAACATGATGCCTTTGATAGAGATGTCTTCGCAAAAGGCGCCGTTAACGCAGCTCTTTGGGCACATAAAAAAAAGCCGGGGGTATATTCAATGAAAGATGTTTTAAATATCGATTTATAGTTTATTACCATTCACCGGAGTTTTCCATTTTTGACCAGGGTTTTTTTATTGGAAGGCCCTTTCCTTTCTGCAATAACTCAATTGAAACTTCATCTGGACTTTTCACAAAAGCCATTCTTCCATCTCTTGGAGGGCGGTTTATTGTTACCCCTTTCTTTAAAAGTCTTTCGCAGGTGTCATAAATATTATCAACTTGGTAGGCTAGATGCCCAAAATTTCGGCCGCCTTTGAGAATCTCAGCGTCAGAGCCCTCTTGGGTCCAATTAAAAGTTAATTCGATCATAGGAAGGCCAACAGTAAGTACATTTTCATTATTAATAATATCTACTCTCTCAATATCTTCTTCACTTGCTAAAAACAAAAGGGTAAAACGGCCTTCTTCATTTTCATATCGATTTAATTCTTTCAGGCCAAGGCCTCCGCAATAAAAATCTAAGCTTTCCTCAATATTTGTTATTCTAAGCATTGTATGTAAAAAGTTCACTTTTTTACCCTTTAGTGATATAAGTTATTATTTAATTATAAAAATTTAAGTAGGGAAATTACTTCTTCTGCCCTATTTTTTTTCGCTTTTTTTGAAAACTAATGAATTAGGGGCTCTTTTATAATACAAGGTGACAATCAAATATGCCAAACTAGCCCACGATAAAATAATACCAAAAAATATACAAAACTGCCAAACTAAAAACCCTGGTTCGAACACACGGTTTCGTCCTGTAAATTGATAAAGGCACTCCAAGAAATAAGATATTATCGCCATAATTGGCCACGTTAAGATTAATATGGAAAAAGAACCTGTCGCGATATATAAAAATTTCCTAGGCTTATGCTGCTGAATAAACAGATTTATATAATCTTCTTTATTAATAGACTTATCAATCATTCCATTTTTAGTTTTATACAAATAATCAGATTCTGCATCCTTAGAGACTTTATGAGTTAATAAAAAATAAGCAAAGGCGTAAATAGTCCCTAGTATAGCCAACAAGAATGTTGCCCATAAAAAAGAAATTCCGCTAAATGACTGCATATGTTATAAATAGGTGTGGTATTCTTACCAAGCAAGCAATATTGTAAAAATCATTAAGTTTAATACTAAAATATTTAATATAAGGCCATATAATGAATACTCCTAAAATTGCTTTTATTTGTGCCTCCCTGAGAAAAGAATCAATTAATAAAAAACTTGAAAGTGGTATGATACGTTTGTTCGAAAAAAAAGGAGCAAAAACACATGTTATTAATTTAAATGAATTCCAAATGCCTATTTTTCACGGAGACCTCAAAATCCCAGAAAATGTTAAATCACTGACTAAATTATTGGAGACTTTCGATGGAATTGTTATCACAACACCTGAGTATAATGGCTGTCTTCCCCCCCTTCTTAAGAATATGATAGACTGGACTAGCGCTGACAGTATTGATTATATTAAAAATGCTATTTGGGGAATTGCTTCAGCCACTCCGGGCCCCATGAGCGGCATTATGTGTATGAGACAATTAAACTTTATTTTGAACCGCTTAGGTGGCGAGGTCTTAAGTCAGCAAGTAGGCTGCGGTAATGCCGCCTCTTCCCTAGACAGTGATGGCAATTTAATATCCCAACCCGCCCTAAATTTCGCAGAAAAAATGTGTGAAATGATGATCAAGCGTATTGATCAGAAAAACTGATATTATGCTCCCTAAAGAAAAGCTATATAAAAATCTGCCTAGACCTAAATTAAATCGAAATAAAATTAATAACATATATCAACGCCTCAAAAACTTAGACCCCGCCCCACGGACTGAGCTTAACTACACCAACGTATACACATTAGTAGTAGCTGTTGCACTATCAGCGCAATCAACGGATATAGGTGTGAATAAAGCCACAAAGGTTTTATTTGAATTGGCTGATACTCCTCAAAAAATGTTGCAGCTAGGAGAGGATGCGATACGCGAGTCTATTAAAACTATTGGCCTTTACAAAACCAAAGCTAAAAATATTGTAGCTTTATCTAAAATATTAATTGAAGAGTTTGACTCAGAAGTACCCAACACCAGAGAGCAGCTCATAAAACTGCCCGGAGTAGGACGAAAGACGGCTAATGTGGTTTTAAATGATTACTTTGGGCAACCAACCATGGCAGTTGATACTCATATATTTCGAGTGTCAAACAGAACTGGAATGGCCCCAGGTAAGGACCCTGTTGAAGTAGAGTTAAACTTACTTAGGGTTACAGGTCAAGAATATATACAACATGCGCATCACTGGCTTATTTTGCTTGGCCGATATACCTGTATTGCCAGAAAACCAAAATGCTATAATTGCCCAATCAACGATCTCTGTTCATATAAATCAAAAACCTTAAAGCCTGAAGGTTAGTGCTTTTAAATTAATTTTTTTTTCAGTTCAAAGGCTAACTTTTGTGCTCCTAAGTTGTTTTCTTTTTGGCCTGGTGAATGGGCTAGGTAAAGATATGGTTCAATCATTTCTAGTTCTATTAGCCTTAACTGGCCATCATTGCCCCTTAGAAGATCAACTCGAGCGTAGAGAGGTTCAAAAGGTAATGTATTAAGAATTTTTTGCGCTACATCTATTTCAGTTTGATTTGGGTGGTATGTTTCTTCAGTTCCGCCATAAAGGGATTGTATTCTATAATCGCCTGTTTTTGGCTTTTTAATTAAAGCATGGGAATACCTGCCGCCAAAAAACAATAATGAATATTCGCCTTCATCCCTTACGCTTGATAGGAAAGATTGAATCATGGCAGGACCTGGTGGTAATAATTTACGGCTAGGTAGCTTATCGCCTTTTTTATAAAGTGCTTGTCGCCAAGCTCCAGCACCTATCAAAGGCTTTATAACCAACCTATCGGTTGAAAGGGCTTCAAAGGCTTTAGCAATGTTTGTTTGTGAAACAAAATCAACATAAATGGTTTCTATTACGGGCGCACCCCTTTTTTCCAGCTCTTGCAGGTAAGATTTTTTAGAATTCCATTTTATAACATCAATAGAGTTATAAAGATTAGTTATCTTATCGACTCTTTCCATTTCTTTAATAAACTTTATATCATTGCCTTCAAAATAATCCCAAACAAAAAGAGGAAGCATTGCATCATAATGCTTAGCTTGGTTGGCAGCTAATTTCCAACTTATGATATCCAAATGCATGTTTTGAGAAAGGAATGCTGGCAATAATTTTTTCATCTGTTCATCGCGCTCGTGTGAATCATCACGCTGGGTTAATGCCGATGGCATCATGTTGGCTGAAGCAAGAATGGCAATTTTCTTCATGAGCAGTCCATAGCATAGGGTTTTAAAGATTGAATTCTTTGCTTTTTTATCTATTAAACACCCTAAATCAAGGTATCAATTTATGACAACCCAGTTCGACATACTTGGCATTGGAAATATCCTCATGGATATAATAGCGCCTGTCTCTGATGATTTTCTTAAAAAAGAAAAAATTGAAAAAGCATCTATGGCTCTTATTGGTGAAGAAAGAGCAACTAAGTTAACAAATTTATTTCTAAGTCAAAGTAAGATGCAGGAAGTTGCAGGAGGCTCAGCTGCAAATACAATATTTGGAATTAAAGCGTTAGGGTTAAGGGCAGCATTCATTGGTAAAGTTAAAAATGATAAAATTGGAAATCAAATAAAAAAAAGTATGCTTAATGGTGGAGTTGATTTTTCTTCATCAACAAACAAATCTGGCCCGCCAAGCGGAAGATGCCTCATTGCAGTTACCCCTGATGGAGAAAGATCTATGAGTACTTTTCTTGGTGCTTCATGCATGTTTACTGAGAAAGATATTATTAAATCTAAAATTGAATCTTCATTATGCGTATATTTAGAGGGATACCTTTTTGACACTCAACCCGCTAAAGAGGCATTTATACAAGTTGCAAAAATTGCAAAGTCTTGTGGCAGGGATATTGCTTTGACTCTCTCGGATAGTTTTTGCGTTGATCGTCATCGCTCAAGCTTTCAATCTTTTATTAACGACCATGTTAATATATTATTCGCCAACAAAGACGAGCTTTTAAGTTTATATGAATGTAAGGATATCGAAACAGCACTATATAAATTAAGCGCAACAAAATTAACTGCCTGTATTACCAATGGTAAATCAGGTTCAATAATTCAATGCGGGGAAGAAAAATATTATATTAAAGCTTGCCCTGTTAACAATGTTATAGATACCACAGGTGCAGGAGATCAATATGCCGCGGGTGTTTTAGCAGGAAGGGCCTTTGGCTTAAACTGGCCTGATTCTGGTTTTCTCGGCAGTATTGCAGCGGCCGAAGTAATATCGCATTATGGCGCAAGACCGCTAACAAGTATTAAAGATGGTTTAAATCAATTAATGCTTAATGATTAAATATTAGTAATAACCACTTTTATTAAATGAAATCGTATGGAAAATTCATTCAATTTGATATAGTCTCACCGAATGTATAAGTTACTTTTTTTTATAGCCGCCTTCACTTTAATGACTTTTGAATCATTAGGGGAAACACCTCGTAAAACAGCCGAATTAAATCCTGCGGCCCTTTTTACAGATATCAAAAATTTAACCTCAGACTTAGAACTCATAAATAAAGCTATGAATTCTACTGTTTATATATCAGGAAGGTTTGTGCAATACGCGCCTGACGGGTCTGTTATGTTTGGGAATTTATTCATAAAAAGACCAGGAAAATTACGTATAGAATATGACAACCCTGACTCATTATTAATTGTTTCAGATGGAATTAGTCTTATACAAAAAGATATAAAACTAGGCACAACAGATCGAATTTCACTATCATCAACCCCAATATACTACTTTTTAAAAAAAGATATTAATCTCATCAAAGACGTAAAAGTAACAAGTTTAATAAAAAAAGAGAACGAATGGTACATTAGTATTACTGATTCAACTGATGATACAATCGGAGATTTAACTATAATACTCGATGCAATTAAGCTTACAATAAAAGGCTGGAATATCGTAGATGGCTCTGGGAACGCAACCTATGTTAAACTAACAGACATAGTATATCCAAATAATTTAAATCCTCGCTTATTTCTTACAAGAGAAGAAAGTAGGAGAAGTAAAAAAAGAAATCGTTAACAAAAAAAATCAGCGTTACTAAGGTTACTTATATGAAAATAAAGCTCGCAACATGGAATATAAATTCGGTTCGGCTAAGAATAGACCAAGTCATACGTTTCCTAAAAGAAGAGTCCCCTGATGTACTGGGCATTCAAGAAATAAAGTGTGAGACACATTTGTTTCCAAAAGAGCCATTCATAAATGCAGGCTATAAATATATAGAAGTTAACGGCATGAAGGGTTATCACGGAGCAGCAACTGTTTCAAAATTTCCCTTGCGGCGCCTAAACACTAAGTTTTGTCCATTAGATCACGCACGCCATGTAAGTACATTAGTATCAAATGAAAGTTTGAGTTTTGAGTTTCATAATTTTTATATTCCGGCAGGAGGGGATATAGCTGACCCAGTAGAAAATGAAAAATTTAGACATAAATTAGATTTCATTGAAAATATGAGATCTTATTTCTCTATGCGATACAAGAAGCCGCTCTGCCCGCAAGTCATTGTTGGGGACTTTAATATAGCACCACACGAAAATGATGTTTGGAGTCATAAGCAGCTTTTAAAAGTTGTAAGTCATACCCCAATTGAAGTTTTAGCTCTTAAAGGCTTACAAAAAGCTCATGATTTTATTGATTGTTCGAGAGCATTATATAATGATGATGATAAGCTGTTTAGCTGGTGGAGCTATAGAGGGAAGAGTCCCCTCGAAAGCAACAGAGGGCGTCGTCTTGATCATATTTGGATAAGCTCAGATTTAAAAAAGGCTATGGAATCCCCTGGCAAACAAGGGCATATAATTCATACACCATGCAGACTCTGGGAACCAAAGCCTAGCGACCATGTTCCTATTACCCAGATTTTAGATTTAAACTAAATTGATACGCTAAAAGCAAAAAGCCCTTGAGCGGCAAAATATGTGGGTGTAATCAAAAAAGTATTCTTTGTTGAACGCTTTATGAATCGGTCTTTAGCAACAAAAATATCTGATAAAACAAAAAGTGTGGCAGCCAATAATATAGCTTTTTTCTCGTACATAAAAATATAAGCAGAGGTAATCATTATAAATATAGCCCAACTATAAAGAATTACAAAAAGCTTAAAACTCTGAGGTATCTTTGGCAGTAAATATAGAAAATTTACACCCGCCAATATAAAAAGTAACGGTAGAAATAAAAATAAAGAGGTAAAGTCAAAAGTATTATTTCTGAAAAATGCTATTGAAAATAACAGATGCGCAATTGCAAAAACAAGCATTCCACAAAAAAACGGTATTCTTAGTTTTCTATTCAGCAATAATACATCTCCTAAGGCACAGAGTATCAATGATATCAAAATCAAATAGCCATAAGTGCTCTCAAGTGCGCCATACTTTAAAGAAATAAATATAAAGCATAAAGAGGCTAATGGTTTGAATATGTATTCGCCCAGTTTAAATCTATAATATTCAGATACTAATAGTCCTGATACGATTGTAATATAAGCTAAATAGATAAAAAACCCCAAATTATTTATTGTCTTTTTGTAAAACAAGACTGTAACCATCTTTCACTGTTAATATAGAAATAAATTCAGAGGCCTCAGATTTAAGTTTCTCTCTAAGCCTATAAATATGCGTTTCTAGTGTGTGAGTAGTAATTCCGTCTTTGTAGCCCCATATAAAATCTAATAACTCAACACGAGAACACGAACTCGCTTCTGACTTTAAAAGATAGATTAATATACTACTTTCTTTTTCAGTTAGTTTAATAGTTTGTAATTCCTTTCTTTCAGCAGACTCAGATGGCTTAAGTAATCCTAAATGTGGAAAAAAATCATAGGGGCCTATTTGATATGTAGTAGTATTTCTTTTAAAAACGCTTATTTCTGTTCTAACTTTTGCTAAAAGAGCTACAAACCGAAATGGCTTCTTAATAATCAAATATTTTAACGTTACTCTACTTATATTACTATTTACCTGATTATCAGTATCACTTAAAATTATAAATGGTGTTAAATTCTTAGCGTTTAGTTGTAATTTATTTTGTATTGGCTCAAAATCGATTAATGATTGCGTGTCAATAAGTACAATATCATAATGATTTATATTTAATTTAGAATTGGGTGTATGTTCAGGTAAAAAAACCTCAAATTCTCCTGTTGCGGAAAAATGCTCTAAAAGCTCGTTTCTGAGATATTTATCTTTTTCAATTAATAGAATTCGCTTTTTAATAGACACTCTAATCCACCGTAATAGTGACAATATAAAGAAACTTCTATCTAATACAAATTATAAAATAATTAGGGTTTAATAAAATGCGAATAAATAACATAGAAATTTGTGTAAAAATTTCTGATGGCACCATTAATTTTAATAACATCAGTTATCCCTGCCAAGTCGGAATAGAAGGAGGTATTCATTTCACAGAAGGGCGTGAGGGCGATAAGAAAACTCCAATTGGAAATTATAAAATACGCTTTGGATTTTATCGTAAAGATCGAGTCTCCAAGCCAAATTCTAAATTAAACTTTATTCCTATCAATAAAAATGATGGGTGGTCCAATTCTACAATGAGTACGTCTTACAATAGATATATACGGTTGCCGGACAATAAAAGTCATGAGAGGTTATGGCGGGACGACAGGGCCTATGATATAGTTTTAGTTATAGATCACAATGATAGCCCGCCAGTTACGGGTTTAGGAAGCGCCATATTTATACATTTAAGTCAAACTGACAAAAGGAAAACATTAGGATGTGTTGCTATTGAGCCAATAGTTATGTCTAAATTATTACCGTTAATAAAAAACGGCACAAAATTATCTATAACCGCCTAACTAAATTCGCGAGCCAAATAGAGCTGAACCGATCCTGACATGAGTGGCCCCCATTTCAACTGCAACCTCAAAGTCATTGCTCATACCCATTGAAGTAAATTGCAATCCATAATCTTCAGTTAGCTTTCTCAAAAGCCAAAAGTGTGGCGAAGCGGCTTCTTTTTGTGGTGGTATGCACATTAGACCACTTGGTATTATATTGTATTCTTTTTTTAATTCCCTAAGAAATAACGGAAGCTGTCTTGGTAACACTCCTGATTTTTGTGGTTCTTCACCGGTATTAACTTGAACTAATAATGATGGTAAACTTCCATGTTTATCAGCGGCCTTTACTAAAGCTTTCGCTAAACTCATTCTATCTAGTGTCTCAATAACATCAAATAATCTTATTGCCTCAAGAGCTTTATTGCTTTGAAGTGGGCCTATAAGTCGTAATTCAATGTCCTTTCGGACATATTGGAAAGTTTCACCCCATCTTATCTGGCTTTCCTGGACACGGTTTTCTCCGAAAACTTTTTGGCCTGCTGATAACATTTCCTTAATTTTAAAATCTGGCTGTTTTTTTGATGCCGCTATTAACACTTGGTCGTCATTCATATCCGCGCGCTTGGCAGCGGCGGTCATACGTTCTATAATTAACTTTCTTTTTTGTGAAATAGATAGCGGGACACTCATGAAGCTTAATTACCCTGAATGGAGTTATAATGAAAGTAATATCGTTTCAAAAGTAGCTTCGCAATTATATAATGAGCGCGCCTACTCTACTCGATTATCCCCGTTAATACTATTAACAGATCCAATGAGGATGAAGGATATAAATGGCTCTTTAAAAAGGTTACCTCACGGCTCAACACTCATTTATAGGCATTTTGGCAAAGCAGGAAATCAAAAAAAAGCTGAAGAGTTAAGGGCGCTAACTCTCAAGCAAAGATTACAATTTCTAATTGGAAACGACCCACACCTAGCGCTCGCAGTAAACGCTGATGGAGTTCATTTTTCACGTGATCCAAAATTAATTGCACCTTATTATTGGCGGGATAAAAAACCAGACTGGCTTATATCTATGGCAGGCATAAAATCAGGTTGCTATGAAAGGGACCTTACCATACTTGATGGATTGCTCGTCTCATCCGTATTTCCAAGCAATAGCCCTACTGCTGGAGCCCCGATAGGTATTGAAGGTATTAAGAAAAAAACAAAAGGCTTTTGTTGTCCTATTTTTGCTATGGGTGGTATTAATTCAAAAAATGCACATAAATTAATTGGAACGGGGTTCTCCGGAATAGCGGGTGTAGGCTTTGGTCTCTAAAACTCATATTTTATATGAATGAATGGTTTTGTTAGTTTATTAATGTGTAATTCATTAAGGTTTGTTTGCTTTCGCTTAATATACTGAAGTCCAGCACTTAAAATATAATCATTAAATTCATAAGAAAGCCCAGCTAAAGAATAACTTGTTTTTCTATATATATTCCTTTCAAGTGATTTCCCATATGACATTGAAACCCCTAATCTTCCTGGTTTCCATATAGCTCCCCCATCCCAAGCTATGTAGTCCCCATATTTAAGCGCATTGTTACTTTTTAAGTATGAAGAGCTAAGAGTAAATTTATTATAAATGACTTTATAGCCAAAATTCCAGGCATTAAGGTTATTAAAATCGCCAGCTATATTGATGTTTTTTGCATGTGCATAGCTCATTGCTATCTCAAACATTAAACCGTTATTATAAATTTTATCTATTGCCACTCCTAGTTCTATCGCGTCTTTCAGGTTAACTCTGTCCTTTATTTCAACTTCTTCTATTCTTTTTTTTGCGCAATACTCAATACCACATGCATTAAAGTTTGGTGCGTATGAAATACCATACTCTAAGCCGAAGCCTATTTTATCGCCAAATAGCCTAGGGCTTGTATATATTATTTTTTTTGCTTTTCCTGTTATATTGTTTTTAGTTCTTACTGAGTTTAATCCTGTATAATCTATTGCTGAACCTGATGCGCCTAGGCTATATATGTCAGGTTTACCCATTGAAAATAGGTATGCTGCGCCAACATCAGATCCAATAAAAAAATCCCCGTATTGTGATCTTAAGTAAAAAGATGCTGCCTCTAAAGAAGTTTGTATTTGGTTGTTTAAATTATCTCTGTTGTAATTAAATTGTGCTTCATGTCCAAAATTGGACTGTGTTGATGAGCTTTCATTTGAACAGTTTCCTAAGAGTTTTACACAATTTAAGGCTGCCTCTTCTTTAAAATTTATCATCGACCTTTTTTGAGCAACAATCTCAATTAAGCCGCCGTACTCAAGACCGCTTTTAGTAATGGTATTTACATCTAGGCTAATAAAAGCTTGTCCATAAAAATTATTTTTCTTTTTAGAGGTTGGTAGATCACTAAGCCCGCTCAAAACGAAACCATTTAAGGTAGTTTTAATATTTTTTACATTATAACAATTTTCTGAATAAAGTTTTTCTGTACATAAATTATTATTCTTATCAGAATGGTTAGAGACGTTATTTTCATAAGAGTGAGCTAAAAAAACATTACTAAGCCCACTTAATACGAAAAGCATAACTAATATTACAGCTCTTAAAAACAATTTAGTTGTTCCTCTTCTTGATACTTAAGAATTCATCTCTTTAGGCCGTTTATAAAGTTCCATCTATAATTTACATAAATAGTAAATAAAAATCTTTAATGTAGTTTAATTAAAATAATTTCACTACAGAAGACTATGCCTAATCGATTTTAATGCTATAAGGCACTTGAATTTTGTTACTGGAGCCTTCTATGAAGCTATTAAAAAAACATTCTGTCAAATTGGTTGCAGCTTCTGCGATGGCTGCTATTTTTTTAGTCGGTTGTGGCTCTTTAGGGTTAGGCAAAAATAGCTCAAAAAAACAAGCTGCAGCACGAAAAGCCGCCACAGCTAATGCTCCAAATATGGGAGTAAACTCTTACTTATGGAGAGCATCTTTAGAAACTTTAAACTTCATGCCGCTAGCACAGGTAGATCCATTTGGGGGAGTTATTGTAACTGATTGGTATGCAAGTGCCGAAGCTCCAAATGAAAGGTTTAAAGCAAATATCTATATTCTTGACACCAATTTGCGAGCAGATGCGCTAAAGGCTTCAATCTTTAAACAAAAACGCATATCTGGAAACTGGCAGGATGCGTCCATAGATGCAGACACCGCTAGACAAATTGAGAATGCAATACTAACTCGAGCTAGAGAATTATACATTGCAACAGTAGATGCTCAGTAAATATTTTTGAGCATTTTTAATAGGCTTGTCCAAAACACTAAGATTTTTGTATATACAAACAAAACCTGGTTAAGTTTTTATGATTGATGAAATTAAAGTTAGGTATAATGCCGCTGAGGTTGAACCTCGTTGGCAGTCCATATGGGAAAACCAAAAAGTATATTGCGCAGACAACTCTAGCAGTAAGCCAAAATATTATGCCCTTGAAATGTTTCCTTATCCATCGGGAAGAATTCATATGGGACATGTTCGTAATTATGCAATGGGCGATGTTATTGCACGCTATAAAAAAGCTCAAGGTTTTGAAGTTTTACACCCCATGGGGTGGGATTCCTTTGGTATGCCAGCAGAAAATGCTGCTAAAGAAACAGGGGGGCATCCGAAGGACTGGACATACGGTAACATAAAGGCAATGAAAGCCCCAATGCAGCGACTAGGTTTTTCTCTGGACTGGAGCCGAGAGTTTGCTACCTCCGATGAGAGTTATTACAAGCAGCAACAACTTATTTTTTTAAAGTTTTGGGAAAAAGGGCTTGTCTATCGTAAGACAGCAAAGGTTAATTGGGATCCTATAGACAATACAGTTTTAGCCAATGAGCAAGTAATTGACGGAAAAGGATGGCGCAGCGGTGCTACGATTGAGCAACGTGATATGGACCAATGGTTTTTTAAAATAACTCGTTATGCAGAGGAGCTTTTAGATGGAATAAAGGACTTAGATAGATGGCCTGAAAAAGTACGTACCATGCAGGCCAACTGGATAGGTAAAAGTAAGGGGCTTCAAATGAAGTTTAAACTTACGGATCAGTCTAAGACCAATGGTCATAGGTCTATAGAAGTATTTACTACGCGGCCTGACACACTTTTTGGAGCTAGTTTTATAGCAGTGTCGCCCGAACACCCAATTGTATTAAAGTTACAAAAAAATGATGCCAAAATAACTGATTTTAAAAAAAAATGTAACAAAATAGGCACAACAGAAGAAGCTATAGCTAATGCTGAAAAGTTTGGATTTAAAACTGAACTTTATGTTGAGCATCCTTTTGATGCATCAAGGTCCTTACCTGTATATATAGCAAATTTTGTTTTAATGGAATATGGAACTGGTGCAATTTTTGGTTGTCCGGCACACGATCAAAGAGATTTAGACTTTGCCTTAAAATATAGTCTTGATGTTTTACCAGTGGTTCTTCCTGCCGGCGAAAGCAAAACAAATTTTAAAATAGATACAAAAGCTTATGTTGGTGAAGGGGCTTTATATAACTCAGGGTTTTTAAATAATTTAAATAAGATGGATGGCATCACAGCCGCTATAAAAAAAATAGAAAGCATGGGCTTGGGTTCTGGCACAGTAAACTACAGACTAAGGGACTGGGGTGTAAGTCGACAGCGTTACTGGGGTTGTCCCATACCTGTAATAAAATGTCCAACATGCGGGCCACAGCCTGTGAAAGAATCTAATCTGCCCATTATGTTGCCTTATGAAAATATTGACTTAAATACTCCAGGAAACCCTTTAGATAGGCACCCAACCTTTAAAAATGGTACACAAGCAGAACCTGTTTTATGTTCTACCTGTGGTGGAAAAGCAGAACGAGAAACTGATACTCTTGATACATTCGCTGATAGCTCATGGTATTTTGTCCGCTTTGCGGGCGGTAACACGATAAACTCCCCATTTGATAAAGAAATGGCTAGAAATTGGTTGCCTGTCGACCAATATGTTGGAGGCGTAGAACATGCTGTTTTACATTTGTTATATGCAAGATTCTTTACAAAGGCTTTAAGAGATTGCGGGCTAATTAACCTCCCAAAGGGAGAGCCTTTTGATGGGCTCTTTACTCAAGGGATGGTAACACATGCTACATTCTCAGATAATGATGGTAACTATATATTACCTTCTTGCGTAGCCGAAAAAGATGGAAATTACATTAATGTTGATAATGGAAAAATAGTTACTAAAGGCGATGTTGTTAAAATGTCGAAATCCAAAAAAAATGTTGTAGACCCTGAGGACATAATAGAGACATATGGCGCAGATGTAGCGCGTTGGTTTGTTTTGTCTGACTCGCCCCCCGATCGCGATGTAGAATGGACTGAATCTGGTGTGGTAGGTGCATGGCGTTTTTCCAATAAAATATGGTCTCTTGTGAAAAATTTTAAAGATATAAACCCGCTTTCCATTGACTTAGATGCATCAGGCGAAGCTTTGGAGCTTAGGAAGTTTACACATAAGGCCCTTGAAAAAATAACAGCAGGAATCGAAGGTTTTCGCTTTAATACTTCTGTTGCTCAAATATATGAATTAACAAATGAGATTAAAAAATATAAGATGAACGATAAAGCGAAAGCTGAGGCTTTAGGAATATTAATTCGTACCATTGCTCCGTTTATGCCTCATTTGGCAGAAGAATGTTGGAGTTATCTTGGAGGTAAAGGGTTATGCTACAATACTCCTTGGCCAAGACACGATGAATCACTTTTAGTGGTAGAAAGTAAGGTGATGCCAATACAGGTAAATGGAAAAAGAAGAAGTCAAATATCTGTGCCAGCAAGCACACTAAATTGCGATATTGAAAAAATGGCGTTGTCAGATGAAGTTATCATAAGAACCGTTGAGGGTTTAGCTATAAAAAAGATCATCATTGTACCTGGTCGAATAATCAATATAGTAACCTCATGAACATTCGTTTTTTATTTTTATTAACGCTGTTTTTTTTATCCGCTTGTGGTTTTACACCCATGCATAGTGCTATAAAATCAAACAATGCAGATTTATTTGATAATTTTTCAGTAAAATTAAATGCAGTTGAGGGTATTGGTAATAAAGAAGTTGGGTTTTATCTGGTACAAAGAATTAGGGATAGGGTTGGGGCAAGCTCCGGAAAAGATATTTTAATATTGACTCCAAGAATTACCGTTTCTGGCTATGGCACCTCTTCAGATGATGTTGCTTCGCGGTATGATACTAATCTCTCAGTCCTTTATGAGTTAAGAGATAAAAACACAGATAAATTATTGAGTAGAGGCTCGGTTAAAGGGTCCTCTACATTTGGAGCGCCCATTGATCCTTATGGTCTTATTGCTGCAAGTAATAATGCTGAGCAGGTTATAGCAAAAGATGTTGCTGACAGACTACTTTTTAAAATCGCTGCATACTATGCTAAAGATAATAAGTGAAGTTTACTGGAAATAAGATAACATCATTTTTAAATTCTCCCAGTAATGCTTTTATTGGTGTATTACTTTATGGGCCCGATCGAGGTTTAGTTAAAGAACGGGGTCAAACCTTAACTAAAGCTTATTCTCATAATAAAGAGAGTGTTTTGGGCACATCTGTGTTAACATCTGATGACCTTTCCGGAGATCCAGGGAAATTAGATGATGAAATATCTGCTTTATCTATGTTTGGGGACGCTCGTATTGTAAGGTTGCTTTTAGACCATGAGCGTAATGGACAAACCATTTCAAAGATTATAAAAAAATATGATAACAACCCAAAGATGGCAGAAGCTAAACTTATAGTAGAGGCGGGAGAGCTTACTCAAAAATCAGTAATTCGTAAAACGTTTGAAGCATCTAAAAATTTTTTATCCATCGCATGTTACAGCTTATCTACTATTGATGTAGAGGTATTAATTAAGACACGCCTTAAAGAACTTTCTATAAGTATTGAAAAAAATGCTCTGCAATATTGGGCACCACTCATTGATGGTGATCTTGCTTTAATAAACTCTGAGATTGAAAAAATGGCCCTTTATATGGGCTATGGAAAGCAAGGAAAGAAAAATATAACCATCGAGAATATCAAAGAAATTGCAGCTGGGGGCAATGATGTTACAATTTCTGATGTTATAATGAATACTATGAGTGGGAATTTATTAGAAACTGATAATTATTTTCACCGCGCTATTAAAAGCAAGTTAAATAGTGCTGTGGTCTTACGTGGACTTCAAAATCATTTAGTGAGACTTATACAAGCAAAAACGCAAGTTAATAAAGGTGCAAGCCTCGAAAGCGCTATTAACAGCCTCCGGCCCCCTGTGTTTTATATGCATAAAACAAACTTTATGAAACATTTAAGAATTTGGACACTTTCTGCATTGCACAAAGCACTAACTCAAAGCCTTGTTGTAGAACAAAACCTAAAAACAGCTGGGGCGCCGCAAGAGGCTATGGTAGGACGGCTATTAATTGCATTATCAAGTTATTCTAAAAGGAGAAATTAGTTATGGAAGAGGTTAATTCATTATTTTCAAAATTAAGTGCGAATGCCCCATTTATAATTGAAATTTCATTAAACATTACCGCGGCTTTATTTATACTAATCATTGGCTGGGTTTTTGCTAAGATAGTTAGGAAGCGTCTCAGAAATCCAGGCTTTGGCCCTAAGAATTTTGATCAAACTCTCAGGCCTGTTGTTGCTTCAGGGGTATTTTATGTAATAATGGGAATGTCCATTTATGCTTTTTTAACAAAGCTTGGGGTTCCTGCGACAAGTTTATTAGCTGTTTTTGGGGCTATGGGTTTAGCTGTTGGTTTAGCCCTCAAAGACACACTGTCAAATATAGCTTCAGGTGTAATGCTTTTATTTCTTCGGCCCCTCCAAGTAGGAGATTTTGTTGATACAAATAGCTATTCTGGAAGTGTGCAAGAAATAGGGTTATTTGCCACTACTTTAAAAAATATAGAGGGCATATATATATATGTTCCTAATAGTGAAGTCTGGAGCAATAGGCTCCAGAATTATACTCGACATACTGAACGACAATTCAGGGAAACTATAGGGGTTGGTTATGATAGCGACCTAAAAGAAACACAAAAGATATTACTTAAGGTTCTTAAAAGCACTCCAGGGGTAAAAAAGGGCGCGCTTAAGCCAGAATGCTACATTACTGGCTTTGGAGATAGCGCTATTATGATTTCATGTCGTTGCTGGATACCTGCGGATAAATGGATGAGCAGAACATCAAATATTAGAGTGGAAATTAAAGAGGCTCTTGATAAATCAAATATTGAAATGCCTTTTCCGCAACGTGTTCTACACAAAAAATAACTATATTCGTGTTTTAAATAGGTAATTAAGTCTTGAACCCGAAAATTTAGTTACCATTTATAGATTATGACTGACTTTACACCTCGAGAAATAGTTTCGGAGCTTGATCGCCATATAGTTGCACAATCTGATGCCAAAAGGGCTGTTGCAATTGCACTTCGTAATAGATGGAGAAGAAGGCGTGTCCCCGATAGTTTACGCTATGAAGTAACTCCTAAGAACATCTTAATGATAGGTCCAACCGGTGTTGGGAAAACGGAAATTTCTAGACGACTCGCCAAATTAGCTAAGGCGCCCTTTATAAAGGTTGAGGCTACAAAGTTTACTGAAGTAGGCTATGTGGGCCGCGATGTTGAGCAAATAATAAGAGATCTTGTTGAGGCAGCAATTAGCCTTCTTCGGGATTCAAAGCGTGAAATAGTTAGGGCGCAAGCTGAGCTTTCCGCTGAAAAAAGGATTATAGATGCTCTTGTTGGTGAAAGCGGGAGAGAGGCGACTCGAGATAGTTTTCGACAAAAGCTTCTGCGAGGCGAATTAGATAATACAGAAGTAGAGTTGGAGCTGGCAGATAATTCTTCCCCGTTCCAAGGGTTTGATATACCTGGTCAGCCTGGAGCATCTATGGGAATGATGGATTTATCCTCATTGTTGGGTAAAGCGAAACGCACAAAGTCTGTGAAAATGAAAATAGGAGATGCGCATGGTCCTTTGGTTTCAGAAGAAGCGGATAAATTAATAGATGAAGATTCCATAAAACGCGAGGCGATAGACCTAACCGAACAAGATGGAATTGTTTTTCTTGATGAAATTGACAAGATTACCACTCGCTCGAATGCAAGGGGTGGCGACGTATCAAGGGAAGGGGTTCAAAGAGACTTATTGCCGTTAATTGAGGGGACTACAGTATCAACAAAGTACGGGCCCGTAAAAACTGATCATATACTATTCATTGCGAGCGGTGCTTTTCATATTGCCAAGCCCGCAGACTTATTGCCTGAACTTCAAGGAAGGCTTCCCATTAGAGTAGAGTTAAGGGCCTTAACAGAATCGGATTTTATTCGAATACTAACAGAACCAGAAGCAAGCTTGATAAAACAATACCAGGCATTAATGGCCACCGAAGGCGTAACACTTTCTTTTACTAAAAATGGGATTGAACAAATTGCTAAAATTTCCGCTGAAGTTAATGCAAGTATTGAAAATATAGGGGCCCGTCGTTTACATACTGTAATGGAGCGTTTGCTGGATGATATCAGCTTTAAGGCAACAGATAAGAATGGTGAGGAGGTTATTGTAAATAAGTCATATGTTAATAAACATGTAGGCGGACTCGCTAAAAATCAAGATTTGTCTAAATTCATTTTATAGCCTTTATCTTTTTTTAAAAAAATATACCATGCGCCATCTCCACCGTGCTTTTTATGAGCAGGTGCATATGTTGCTATTATGTCTTTAATCTCGGGTGCATTTACCCAATCTATAAAGCTTTTTCTTAACACTCCTTCTCCCCTTAGGCCTTTTCCTGTTATTACCAGAATACATGTTTGATTTTTATTTGAAGCGCTTATAATTGTCTTGAACAGTTTCTTTTTGGCTTGTGATTGATTCAAATCATGCAAATCAATCTGCATCTCAATCCGAACCTTTCCTCGGCGAGTTTTTTTATCAAAGTTTAGTTCTATTTGTGCTTTGCTATTATAAATTGGTTTTTCAATATATATTGGAAGCCGCATCATATTTTCAAACTCAGCCTTTTTATATAAGGGCCTCGATGAACCTTGTCCTCTTTTGGTTTTTTTTGGTGCTATCGTTCTAGTTACTTTAGACCAGATACCCTTTTCTTCATTCGATAGTGTTCTATATTTCTTTTCTTTATGGGGCACGGTTGTTCGTTTTTTGATAAATTTGCATTTTTTAATCGGCCCCAAATAGATAAGGCTCTATAACTTATCTTAGCGACACAAAGGTTGTGTAATGTGCTACTAAGAAAATTTCAACAATAATACTTACATTCTTGCTATATGCATGTGGCGCAAAGAATGGATTTTTAAACGCATAATCGCACCTCATAAAAAAGATGTAACTAAAATATCATCGGTACAGATTATTTTCTAGGAACTAAAAATTTCCATTCAGCATCGTGTTTCATAACCCCTGCTTTTAGACCAACTTCTTTGCCTGATCCAAAATACAAATCACCCCTAAAAGGCCCTTTAATTGCGCTGCCTGTATCTTGAATGGAGACTAATAGCCCTGATTTTTCCCCTTTGAAGTCATTTATTTCTTTTGGTATATTCGTTTCTAACCATACCAAAGATCCATATGAATTATATCTTGGGTCTGATGCCATGCTAACCATGTCTGTAAGTGGCACTCGCATTGCGCCTAGAGGACCTTCTTGATCTACAACCTCTTCTTCCTTGAAAAAAATATACCTTGGGTTTTTATTCATCAGCTCTTTTGTTTTTTCATAACCTGCTTGCTGCATCCATTTCTCAATAGATAACTTACTCGCTTTGGTGGGTAATAGTTCACCATTTTCAATTAATATTTTTCCTATAGATATATAAGGCTTTCCGTTGTTACCAGAATATGCCGCTCTTTTTACTTCTCCGTTTTCCAACTCTATCTTCCCAGACCCCTGTATCTGCATAAAGAAAACATCTATCGGTTTACCAAATGCAATAACATCTGAATATATTTTTTTTACCTTAGACCTTGTGAGGTTTTTATGTTCTTTTTTTAAAGGGAGCGTTAATATAGGTTCAGAAAAAACATTACTTTTTGTTCTTCTTACTTCTATAATTGGTTCATAATAACCTGTTAATGTGCCACTGTTATTTGACTCATTACTGCTAATAAACTTAAACTCTTTTTCAAAGAAGCTTTTAGCATCTTCGCTATTTTTATTTATTTTCTTAAGTTTTTTACATTTAAGTTTCCAGTCACCGAAAGTTCCAAATTTTTTGTTGGTCGGGCGCATAAAAAGGCTATCTTTTTTCTTAGAAAAATTTTTACAGCTTTTTTCAAATGCCAAAAGCGATGGAAGAAAATCATATTTTTCCCAAAGCAGGTTATTTGATAGCTGTTGAGGCTCTGCCGTCTTGTTCTCTTTGGGTAAGTTTTTATCGGCTGCGCTTAATAATGAATTATCCTCTGGTGTAGTTTTAGGGGCCTGCTTAGTTAACTCATGAGGTGCGCTATCAATTAAGGGGTTTGTTGTTTGGCAGGATGCAAATAAAATGGGCAATGCAAAACTAACTACATATAAGCCCTTTATTTTCATTATTTCTTAGTATCAGGTGTTGGGTCGGCCTCTAAGGTGTCCCCTTCGTTTGGAAAAACATCAGCTAATAGCCAGTTTAAATTGGTTGAAGTAAGGTCTTTTTTATACATCCATGTTTCAGATATAAATGCTAAGACATCAGGGTCCCCTTGTACTAAATTGTTATCTGAATCAAACAGGGCCGATGATAGCTCAGCATTATAAACAACCTCTATGGTTGCTGACCGTCCTGTTACCTTGATAGACTTTACTGAAGCGTCTTGTAGCCGAACAAGGTCTGTTACTTGTTTAAGTTTACGCCCTTCTCTAAGGCCTATCTCCTTAGTATAAGCCCTATAAACCTTATTCGTAAGCAGGCTCTTTAGGGTTTCCTTATTTCCTTCAGCGAATGCTTCGATTATCATTGAGTACGCCGCTTTTGCTCCACCAATAAAATCAGAAATATCAAAAGAGGGGTCTATTTTTTGTATCTTAATTAACTCTTCGTTGTCTTTTCTGCTAATATTGAGGTTTTTGTTTGTTAGGCTGGTATTATTGTCTTTTTTAGATTTAGTTATGTTATTAATATTTAGTTTTTCTGATGAGTCTTGTCCGACAGACTTTCCTAATACAGAGTATAATACAATGCATACTATTGTTGCTATGGCTGCGTATAATATAACTTCATACATTAAGCATACTCCTCAAGACACCCTTATTTTTAAATACGGGTAATTTATTTTGTTATGGGCCCCAATAGAATCTAATCGCATTAGTAGCAATAACCAATTGCTCCCTTAGCCTGTCTATGTTAGCGAGCCAATTAATAAATATAATTGGAGAAATTCATTATGGCAAAAAAGCCAAAAAAAGAAGAAGGTGTTGAAGCGCAAACGGAAGAGAAAGGTTTAGAAGCTCAGGCTGAGGATCAAAAGCCGCCTATGCTTAGTGTTTTGGCTCAATATACAAAAGACCAAAGCTTTGAAAACCCAAATGCTCCCGATAGCCTGAGATCTGGCCTTTCTGCTCCTGAGATTCAGATTAATATAGAAATAGGAAGACAAATGCTTGAGGGTGACAATGTAGAGGTTACTTTAATGCTTAAAGCTGAAGCAAGAAGAGAGGATAAGGTCGCATTTATAGCAGAACTCGAATATGCTGGTCTGTTCGCATTTGCTGGGGTTACTGCTGAAGAAATACAGCCGCTAATAATGATTGAATGCCCCAGGCTTCTTTTCCCCTTTTCAAGGCAAATCATGGCAGAAATGACACAAAACGGAGGCTTTCCGCCAATTATGCTAGAGCCGCCTGACTTTGCTGGCATGTTTCGTGCTGAAATGATGCGTCGTGCAGCTGAAAAACCGACAAATTAGAAATTTTTATTAATGATTTCTTTTATGCGAGGTTAAAGCCTTGCGGCTAATTCCCTTGCCTTTTTGATGTTGTCTCGTCTCGTTATTTTTGCAACTAGAAATAAATCTACAATATACCAAATATAAAAACCACCTAAGGTGAAAAGCTTAAGTAGTCCAAGAAATATTTGCCCTAATGCAAACCTATCTGCCCCAAGAATGCCTAAAAAAGCAGACCAGCCAAAAATAACTGTTGGGCTTTTTACTTGGTTTTTATGGCTAATTATAAATAAACCTCTTTTATCTTCAGGGATTGAATTAAATATATCTAAAAGTTCTGTCTCATATTGTTGGTGTTTCATAAAAAAGCCTTTGGCGTTAAGTGTTCATGCTTTCAAAAAAGTCTGCATTATTTTTATTGTCTTTTAATTTAGATAATAAAAACTCTATTGCGTCCATTGTTCCCATGGGATTAAGAATGCGCCTTAATACATATGTTTTTTGGAGGTCAATTGGACCAATTAACAATTCTTCTTTTCTTGTCCCTGATTTTGTAACATCAATCGCAGGAAAAATTCTTTTATCAGCTACCTTTCTGTCTAATACTAACTCTGAGTTCCCTGTGCCTTTAAACTCTTCAAAAATTACTTCATCCATTCTTGAGCCGGTTTCTATTAATGCTGTGGCAATTATTGTTAAAGAGCCACCTTCTTCGATATTTCTAGCGGCCCCGAAAAATCTCTTGGGTCGTTGAAGGGCGTTAGCATCTACACCACCTGTTAAAACTTTACCAGAACTTGGAACAACTGTGTTATAAGCTCTACCAAGCCTTGTTATGGAATCTAGAAGTATAACAACATCTTTTCCGTGTTCTGTCATTCTTTTAGCTTTCTGAATAACCATTTCGGCCACCTGAACATGTCTTGTTGCAGGTTCATCAAACGTTGATGAGACTACCTCTCCTTTTACGTTTCTTTGCATATCAGTAACCTCTTCAGGTCTTTCATCAATCAAAAGAACTAAGACGTAACACTCAGGGTGATTCCTTTCGATTGAGTGAGCAATATTTTGTAATAATACAGTTTTACCTGTACGAGGCGGAGCAACTATTAATGCCCTTTGTCCCTTACCAATAGGGGCTATGATATCAATTATTCGTCCGGATATATCTTTTAGCGTGGGGTCTTCTATTTCCATCTTCATCCTTTTGTCAGGATAAAGAGGGGTTAAATTATCAAAATGGGCTTTATTTCTAGCTTGTTCTGGTGTGCTAAAATTGATGGATAAAACCTTGCTCATCGCAAAATAGCGTTCATTTTCTTGAGGTGCCCTTATTTCTCCGCCAACTGTATCACCCGTTCTCAACCCCAGTTTTCTTATTACTTTTGTACTTAAATAAATGTCATCTGCACCTGGTAAGTAATTTGCTTCTGGCGCTCTTAAAAAACCAAAACCATCTTGTAATACTTCAAGAACCCCTCCGCCATGGATTTCTATATTATCATCAGCTAAGTCTTTAAGTACTTGGACAAATATATCTTGCTTTCGCATAGACCCAGCATTTTCTATTCCTACTTCTTCGGCAAATTTTATTAATTCAGCAGGTTTTAGTTTTTTAAGATCTTCTAGACTTATAGATGACATATCATCTAGGGATAGGAATGTTTCAGACATATTTCTTCTTTTTTTTGATTTTTATCATATTAATATGATTTCATAGACAGGACGTCATATTTACAATACATATAATTTATTATACTGGTCAAGTTATTTTAAAATGGCTTTACTATAACTAAGATTACTATAAAAATAGTTAATAGAGCAGGTATTTCATTTATTAATCTAAAGAATTTTTCACTTTTAGGTCTTTTGCCGCCCGCAAACAGTTTGCCTTGTTTAATTAAATAACCGTGATAACCAAATAAGAGAAAAAGAGTAAAAAGCTTCATTGGTAACCACAGCGAGTTTTTTAAATTTTCTATATTGTATCCTAACAATAAAATTAATCCTGTAGTTAAAGTCACTAGCATTGCGGGATTGATTATAATCTTAATTAAGTTTTTTTCAGCCTCAATCATCTTTATGTCAAGTTCCCCCCTTTTTTTTGAGGTACTATGATAAACATATAATCTTGGTAAATATAATAAACCTGCCATCCAAAAAATTACAAAACTTATATGTATTGCTTTAATCCATTCATACATAATTTCCATTGCCTGTTCTAATGTGGTTAATAACTGCTTTGATATTCTCTATTTTTACATCGGGAGAAACACCATGTCCTAAATTAAATATATGAGGCCCCCTTGCATTTTTTAGAACTTCTTCTACTTGATATTCCAGAGTTTTCCCTCCTAATCTCAATGCAAGAGGGTCTAAATTTCCTTGGATTGCCATATTTTCAGGAATTAATGATCTCAGTTTTTTAATCGGTATTTCTGTGCTTGCTGCAATCGCTGAGATACCTGTTTTTTCTACATAGTCTAGCACAGATAATCCACAATTCTTAGGAAATCCAATTATTGGAACATCAACGCCTGAATCTCTTACCAGTTTAATTATATTTCTTGTTGGTTTTATAATAAGATCTTGAAACATTGATGGCGATAAATCACTCGCCCAGCTTTCAAATATTTGCAGAACTTCTGCTCCTGCTTCCGCTTGTTTTATTAAGTATTCTACACTAACTTCAACAAGACTTTCTAAAAGGTCTTTTGTGGCTCCTGGATTTTCATAAGCGAATTTTTTTGCTTTTTCTTTATTTGTTGTGCCCTTTCCTTCTAACATATAGGTAGCAACGGTCCAAGGCGCTCCACAAAACCCAATAAGTGTTTTACTTTTATATAGTTTCTTTTTAACTTCTTTTACTGTTTCATATACAGGCTTTAAAACATTAGTATTTTTTTGAAGTCTTTTTATATCATTAATTGATATAGGATTGAGCATAGGACCGACCCCTTTTTCAAAAGTAACTTGTCTTCCTAAAGCTATAGGGACAAGCAAAATATCAGCAAATAAGATAGCTGCATCCATATCATATCTACGAATAGGCTGTAATGTTACCTCCGATGCTTTTTCTGGATTAAAACAAAAGTCAATAAAACTAGTTGTCGTATTTCTTATTTCAAGATATTCAGGAAGGTGTCTCCCTGCTTGTCTCATCATCCAAATAGGAGGAATATCTTCTCTATGTCCTGATAAGACACTTAAAATTTTTTTCATATTTCTTTATACACTTATTTATAAAATTTATAATCCCTCTCTTATATATTATATTAAAGAAGTGATAGTAATAGAAAATTGTATAAGTGGATAAATTAACTTTTAGTTAACTTATATTAACAAAAACTTAAAAAATATAACAACACCTGATAATAAAACTTATAAACAAAATTTGAATTATAAGGAAAACTTGCTGCACAATTGATTTAATACCTATTTTCTTTATTTATCATATGTATATTTTTGTGTATAAAAATTATCCACGTTATTAACATTAACCAATTATTTTTTATTAACATGTTATTCTTACAAAAATAAAACATTAAAAACGCACATAATTCTTATAAAGACTCTATTTTTTATTCAATCTGTGGACAAAAACTAATATCTAGTTTTAAGATAAAGAATGTCGCTTAAAAATAACAGTATTTCACTCTATTTCCATATTCACCTTGTTTCTGATTCAACAGGAGAAACATTAGTGGCTTTGATGAAAGCATCAGCCGCTCAATTTAGAAATGCAACCGCTCTTGAGCATTTACACACATTAGTTCGATCAGAAGAAAATTTAAAGGCAACGATGGACGAAATAGAAAGTAAACCTGGAGTGGTATTATATACAATTATGAACCCAGACAGAAGGAAAATGCTTGAAAAATTTTGCACTAGAAACAAAATACCGGCCATTTCTGTTCTTGATCAATCTATTTCAATGTTAGCTAGATATCTTGGTACAAGAATGATTAGTGAAGTAGCGGCACAAAGAAATTTAGATGCCGAATATTATAACAGAATAGAGGCGTTGGACTTCGCAATGACGCATGATGATGGGCAGAATGTTGTAGGGCTTAATAAAGCAGATATCGTTCTTTTAGGAATAAGCAGAACTTCTAAAACGCCAACATGTATTTATTTGGCAAATAGAGGGTATCTAACAGGAAACATCCCACTTGTCCCTGGCTCACCATTACCCAAAATACTAGACGAACTAACGAGCCCGTTCATTGTTGGGTTAATCGCGTCTCCGGATAGAATCGTGCAAATACGCGAACAGAGACTTGTGGGGTTAAACCAAAATGAACAAACAGATTATATTGATGTCGACCGCGTTAGAGAAGAAATGCGACTTGCAAAAAGAATGTTTATAAAAAAGAACTATAAGGTTATAGATGTCACAAGAAAGTCTATTGAAGAAACCTCAGCTCAAATTATAAAAGCCTATCAAGCTCACCAAAAGATTGAATTATGAATATTATTCTTGCATCAGGAAGCAGTATAAGAAAGCAGATATTAAATGATGCAGGAGTTTTGTTTGAAACAGAAGTTAAACCAATAGATGAAGTAGCTATAAAAAGATCTATGCAGCAGGAAGGGGCAAGTAATATAAGTATAGTGAGCGCCCTTGCTGAGCTGAAGTCTATAAAGGTTAGCGCTAATAGCCCAGGGCTTGTAATAGGCGCGGATCAGATAATGGTATTAGAGGGCGCAATATATGACAAACCTAAAACAATAAAAGAGGCGAGAGAAAGACTTCTTTTGATGCGAAATAAAACACACTATCTTATGGGATCAATTGTAGTAAGTGAAGGAGGGGTTTCAGTTTGGAGACATAACTCAAAAGTTGAGCTAACAGCGCGTAATTTCTCTGAAGAATTCATAGATCACTATGTTTATAAAGAAGGAGATGCGTTATTAAAAACAGTTGGCGCATATAGGTTTGAAAAAAGAGGGTCTCAGCTATTTTCTAATGTGGCGGGTGATTTTTTTTCAGTTCTTGGTCTTCCGCTTTTACCGCTTCTCGATTATTTGCGCACCAGAGGCGCCATCTTGTCATGAACAAAAATAGTAAAGTAGCAGGAGTTTGTGGCTATCCGGTACACCACTCCCTTTCCCCGCTTCTTCACAATGCCTGGCTAGAGGCCTTAAATATTAAAGGCATCTATTACCCATATGAAGTTCAACCTGAAGACGCGATACGTGCCTTTAAAACCTTAAAAAAGTCAGGCATTAAAGGAGTAAATGTAACTCTGCCGCTTAAAAGGCACGCATATTTAGCGTCAGATAAACACACCACACAAGCCAAAATGCTGGGTGTTGCAAACTGCCTTTATGTGGAGAAGGGCAAACTGATTGCACACAATACAGACCTCAGTGGTTTTTTGGACCCATTGATTAATATACTAGGTACTAAAAAAATACTAGACAAACCGGTGCTTATATTAGGAACCGGAGGGGTTTCTCGAGCAGTTGTTTGGGCTCTTTTGTCGATTAATCATCAAGAGATCTATATTACAGGAAGATCCCAAAATAAACTTTTATCACTGGTTGCCGACGTTGGTGTACCAAACGTAAATCCAGTGATGTGGAAAAAAAGAAACGATTTCTTAAAAGATTGCACACTTATTATAAATGCGACATCAGCTGGAATGACAGGTAAGCCCGCACTTAATGTTGAATTGTCTAAGTGTAGTAATAAAACATTTGTCTATGATTTGGTATATACACCTACGGAAACAGAATTGATTAAAAAAGCGGAAGCATTAGGGTGTAAAACTCTGGGGGGCTTAGATATGCTGATAGCACAGGCGCGTCCATCGTTCAGGCTCTTTTATAATCAAGACCCTCCAGAAAATATAAATATAAGAGAAAAGCTTATCAAAGCTCTGGAGGAAAGACTGTGATTAAGGTTGGGCTTACCGGATCTATTGGTATGGGCAAAAGCACTACAGCAAATATGTTTAAGCATTATGGCTGCCCCGTTTTTGACGCAGATCAAACTGTTCACCGTCTTTACTCACGGGGGGGTCGAGCTATAAACCAAATAAAAAAATTCTATCCAGAGGCGATTGTTAACGAATCTATTAGCCGCGAAAAACTTCGTGACTATATAGTAAAAAACCCAGAAAAATTAGAAATTCTCGAAGGGCTTATACACCCCTTAGTTAGCGAAGCCCGCGAAGACTTTCTTATCGCAAATAAAGATAAGGCGGTTCTCGTTTTTGATGTTCCGCTCTTATTTGAAACAGGGTTAAATAAAACTATGGATATTAATATTGTAGTTACCGCTCCTCATCATGTACAATACGAAAGAGTCATGTCTCGGGAGGGAATGACCGAAACAACCTTTAAAGAAATTCTGGCCAAACAAATGACCGATGATAAAAAAAGAACCCTAGCAGATATAATTATTACTACAGATAAGAGTTTAGAGGACACCAAAAACCAAGTTTTTAAATTTCTATTAAGTATTGAGGGCATCTAATATGAGCGGCATAAGAGAAATTTGTTTTGATACGGAAACAACAGGCTTTCATGCTAAAGGCGATGATAGGATAACTGAGTTAGGGTGTGTAGAATTAATAGATATGCTACCAACAGGGAGACAATATCATGCTTATTTAAATCCACAAAGAGATGTTCCAGAAAAGGTAACACAAATAACGGGCCTTACAACAGAGTTTTTAAAGCAAAACGGAAAACTATTTGAACAAGTTGCTAGTGAGTTTCTAGAGTTTGTTGGAGATAGCAAGCTTATTGCGCATAATGCCAATTTTGATAAATCCTTTATAAATGCCGAGCTTGAAAAATCAGGCTTTCCTACGTTTTCTGATGACCGCTTTATAGACACCCTTCAAATGGCCAGGGAACAGTTTCCAGGGTCGCCTGCTTCACTTGATGCGCTTTGCAAAAGGTATAACATTTCTTTATCCTCAAGAGATAAGCACGGAGCAATTGTAGATTCTGAATTGCTAGCAGAGGTTTATTTGCAATTAAAAGGCGGAAGAATGCGTAATCTAGATCTAGGAAGCGGCCAGTCCCCTGATATAACAAGCATAACAAAAAATGAAACAAAAGAGCGACCATCGCCATTATTATGCAATCTTACAGGCGATCAAGTGAAGTCGCATAAAAAATATATTGAATCATTAGGTGAGAAAATGGTTTGGAATAAATACTGGCGTTAAAACCCACCTGCGTATTACTATGAAAAACCATAAAAAACCCACTATATTTTCATTAAGCTCAGCACCCGGTAGGGCCGGTGTTTCAGTCTTTCGAATAAGCGGACCTGAAGCAGCTAATGTTCTACAAAAAATTACCAGGAGAGATGAACTTACACCAAGGCACGTAAGAGTAAGAAAAATATACAATAATAACAATGAGTTAATAGACTCATGCTTATTGTTTTATATGCCTGGACCAAAAAGCTTTACCGGTGAAGACGTTGTCGAGCTTCATGTGCACGGAAGTGTTGCTGTTATAGAAAAGCTCACCACAGCTTTGTATGGTTTTGGGTTAAGACAAGCAGAGGCCGGCGAGTTTACACGCAGAGCCTTTGAAAACGGAAAAATTGATCTCACTGAAGCCGAAGGTTTGGCGGATCTGATAGATGCGGAAACCGAAAGTCAACACAAACAAGCAGTAAGACAAATGGACGGAGGCTTAAGAGTTATATATGAAGGGTGGAAGCAACACTTATTAAATGCTTTAGCTCAGATAGAAGGTGAGATTGATTTTCCAGACGAAGAAGATGTTCCTGATAATCTTTCTAATAAAGCACTCCCATACCTTAATCTAGTGTTAGAGGGCACTGAGCAAATTCTTAAAACAGCAGAGGCCGGTGAGGCCATAAGGCACGGCCTTGATATAGTTATAATTGGGCGCCCCAATTCAGGAAAGTCTACAATTTTAAATGCAATCTTAAAAAGAGACGCAGCAATAGTTTCTTCTATTGCCGGAACCACACGTGATATAATATCAGTTAATATAGTTTTATCAGGAATTCCTGTCCGGCTTAGCGACACAGCAGGCATTAGAAACACATCTAATGAAATTGAAGCGGAAGGCATTGACCGCGCTCTAAAACTTTCAAAACAAGCAGATATAGTAATACATGTTATCGATATTACAGATAACAAAACAATTGAAAACATTGATAAGAGAATATCAAAAGACGATATAATTGTTTATAATAAAAATGACACATCAAAAAGCATGGATATTCCAAAAAGAAATGAACACTCCAATGAGATACGAATTAGTGCACTGAAAGACCACGATATTGATCGTTTAAAGGAGATGTTGGAGAAAATTATAAGCCATAAATATAATATAGGCAACGAGCCGACACTAACTCGCGTCAGACATAAAAATTGTGTTTCTGACGTTTTTTTATCTACAACCAGAGCTATTAACTGCCTAAACAAGAGCCCAGAATTGGCTGGGGACGATATACGTAGCGCGTTATACGCACTTGAAGAGCTTGCAGGTGCAAGTGATATTGAAAGCGTATTTGACCTAATCTTTTCTAGATTCTGTATTGGGAAATAAATTTTCACCTTATTGTTGCCCATAGTTCTTCTCGACAAAAAACAACCAGACATATATATGGGCCCTTAATAAACAAAGTTTCACGTGAAACATATGGAGTGTAATGTGTCTCAATATTGGGATGTGATTGTCATTGGCGGTGGTCATGCTGGTTGTGATGCGGCAGCAGCATCTGCTCGCATGGGCGCAAAAACCCTACTATTAACTCATAAAGTTAGCACAATAGGTGAAATGTCGTGTAATCCAGCGATTGGGGGGCTTGGTAAGGGCCATTTGGTAAGAGAAATTGATGCCATGGATGGATTAATGGGGACAGTTGCCGATGCCTCTGGAATTCAGTTTAGGTTGTTAAACAGATCAAAAGGCCCGGCAGTCAGAGGCCCCCGAACCCAATCAGATCGCTATCTTTATAAAACAAAGATGCAGGACATACTCTTAAATTATGAAAATTTATTTATAAAAGATATTTCAGTCGATGACTTAAAAATTGAGAACGGAAAAGTGGTTGGGGTTGTTACTGAAAACAAAGAAAATTTTTTATCTGAACGAGTTATCTTAACCACAGGAACCTTTTTGAGGGGAGAAATACATATAGGGCACAATAGAATACCTGCTGGGCGGGTTGGAGATAAACCTTCGATTGCACTCGCGGATAGACTATATGAGCTGGGCTTTAATATTGGCCGTCTTAAAACAGGTACGCCAGCAAGGTTAACAAAATCGTCTATAGATTGGAATTTATTAGAACAACAATCAGCTGATGAAACCCCTGTTCCTTTTTCGTTTTTAACGAATAAAATTATGATACCGCAAGTAACATGCGCCATAACCCACACAAATGAAAACACGCATAAAATTATCAGAGAAAACATAAAGAAATCAGCACTTTACGGCGGAGCAATTTCAGGAAAAGGCCCGCGGTATTGTCCGTCAGTTGAAGATAAAGTGGTTAGGTTTCAAGACAGGGAAAGGCATCAGGTGTTTTTAGAGCCTGAGGGTCTTCCAGGCAACCCTGACGGAGACACTGTTTATCCAAATGGAATTTCAACTTCTTTGCCTATAGAAATTCAAGATAAATTTATGCGGTCAATCTTGGGTTTGGAGAACATTCAGGTAAAAAGGTATGGTTATGCTATTGAGTATGACTATATAGATCCTCGCGAACTACACCCAACCCTTGAAACTAGGCGCTTACCCGGCCTTTATTTGGCAGGACAGATAAACGGCACAACCGGTTACGAAGAGGCGGCCGCGCAAGGACTTATAGCGGGTTTTAATGCAGCTTTAGCATCAACTGGCTCCAAGACTTTCGTACTTGATCGAAGTCAGGCTTATATTGGCGTGATGATAGATGACTTAATAACCAAAGGAGTAACTGAACCATATAGAATGTTTACATCGCGCGCAGAATATAGGCTAATTCTAAGGTCTGATAACGCAGATCAAAGACTGACGCCTCTTGCTGATGCCATTGGGGGTATTTCAAAATTAAGAAAAGCCAAATACGCAATGAAAATCAATAAAATAACGGAAACCGTTAAGCAAGTAAGCGATCTATCTGAAACACCAAATATACTGAAAAAACAGGGACTTAATGTTAATCAAGATGGTATCAGAAGGTCGGTTATGGATTTATTAGCATATCCAAATATCACAAAAACCCAACTATTAAACGTATGGCCAGTATTAAAGAGTATTCCAAATTTTGCATGGGAATATTTAGAAACAGAAGCGTTATATTCTGGTTATATTGAGCGGCAAGCTAAGGATATTGCGGCCTTTCGAAGGGATGAGGGCTTAAGAATACCAGAGGGATTTAATTATAAAACAATTGGGGGCCTTTCTAATGAGGTTATAAGTAAATTAGAAAAAGTAAGGCCTTTAACTTTGGGGCAAGCCTCCAGGATAGAGGGCGTTACACCTGGTTCACTAACAGCAGTTCTTGCTCATGTGCGCAAAGCCATATAATGGTTTATAGTGTAGATAATTTCAAGCAGGATACATATGTTTCACGTGAAACTTTAGATGATTACATATATTGGTATGAAACACTATGTCATTGGAATAAGAAAATTAACTTGGTATCTCGCTCAACAATAAATAGTTTTTGGGAGCGTCATGCTTATGATTCCTGGCAATTGGTGCCGCATATTCCCAAAAAAGCAAATACATTTCTTGATCTGGGCTCTGGTGCCGGATTTCCTGGTCTTTCTATCGCAATAAACTGTAAACAAAATGCAAGAGGCAGGGTGTTATTGGTTGATTCAGTGGGTAAAAAAGGTACTTTTTTAAAGAAAATTATAAGAGATAGGGTGTTACCCGCAGTTGTTTCAACGAAAAGGTTAGAAAGAATTGATAATGAGGTTTATGATGTTATCAGCGCGCGTGCTTTTGCTCCTTTGTCACTATTACTGGATTATGCACAGAGATTTTGGGGAAAAAACACGATTGGTTTATTTTTAAAAGGCGAAAGTGTCGAAGAAGAGTTGACTACGGCAAGAAAAAAGTGGAGTTTCAATGTGGAAAAAATCAAAAGTAGATCAAATTCCACGGGATACTTGCTTAAAATCACCGAACTTAAAGCTCGGTAATTAAAATTAGGGTTAATATGGCCAAGCAACGTATAATAGCGATTGTTAATCAAAAGGGCGGGGTTGGTAAAACGACCACTACTATAAACATGGCCTCCGCTCTTACTTTGAGGGATCAAAAAGTTTTGCTGATAGACCTTGATCCTCAAGGAAATGCGGCAACCGGACTTGGAATATCGAAAGCCACATGTAAGACAACTATTTATGATGTCTTTTTAGATAATGTTCCCATTTCATCATCAATCATACCTACTATTGTGCCTGGTTTGGACATAGTTCCTTCACATATTGATTTATCCGGAGCTGAACTACAAATTGGTAACCGTAAAGGACGCACTACAATTCTAAGAGATTCTATAAAAGGAATTGAATATGACTATATACTCATTGATTGTCCGCCATCTTTAAATTTGTTGACCGTTAATGCTTTAGCGGCAGCTAAATCAGTTTTAGTCCCACTTCAGTGTGAATTTTTTGCTTTGGAGGGATTAAGTCAACTTCTACAAACTGTTGAAATGGCAAAGACTAATATTAACCCTGACCTTATTATTGACGGAGTTATGCTTACAATGCATGATAAAAGAAATAAACTATCAGACCAAGTTGCCACTGATGTGAAAAAGCACTTGGGTAGGGCTGTATTTAAAACCATTATCCCTAGAAATGTTCGAGTAGCTGAAGCTCCTTCATTTGGAAAGCCAGTAATTATGTATGACCCAAAATGTGCTGGCTCAAAGGCATATATGCGTTTGGGAGATGAAATTCTAGAAAGACATTCAAATTAAAAAAAACAATATAAACAATAGGTTATAAAGATGTCAGATAAAAAAATTAAAGAGCGTGGTTTGGGTAGGGGATTATCTGCTTTAATGTCTGACATCGGCATTCCAGGAATTGTGGATGACTCAAACAGAGCAGTTATTAAAAAAAATAACGCCAGTGGTTCGAATAAAGATGTGAGACCTAAAAGTGGGGTAACAACGGTTGGCATCAATCAACTTGTTCGTAACCCAGATCAACCCAGAAAATATTTTGATAAAGAAAAGTTGCAAGAACTAACCGACTCTATAAGAGACAAAGGGGTGCTACAACCTATACTCGTTAGGCCAATCTCAATAAACAACAGACAAAGTGAAAGTTTATACCAAATTGTAGCAGGAGAAAGACGCTGGCAGGCATCATTGAGCGCTAAACTTGATGCAATGCCGGTCTTGATAAGAGACCTCACCGACCAAGAGGTTTTAGAGATTGGCGTTGTCGAAAATGTTCAGCGAGCCGATTTAAACCCGATTGAAGAGGCGCATGCTTATAAGGCATTATCAGAACAATTTTCAAGAACTCAACAAGATATAGCTAAATCTGTGGGAAAGTCGCGTCCACATATAGCAAATATGTTGAGACTTTTAACTTTACCATTAATCGCTCAAGAATATTTAGCTAAAGGGAGTATAAGTGCTGGCCATGCTAGAGCAATAATCGCTGCACCCGATCCAGCAGAGCTTGCAGATGCGATTGTAGATAAGGGCTTGTCTGTTCGCGAAGCAGAAGATTGGGTACGTAGAATAAAGGCCGGTGATGGCAAAAACAGCATTCCTGCTCAAAAAGATGCCAACGTTCGAAAGGTTGAAAATGAGCTCTCAGACCATCTAGGTCTTATAGTAAACTTACGACACAAGAGTCCAGGGGGTGAGTTAAGGATTAAATATAAAACAGGTGAACAATTAGAGGGCCTGATTAAAAGACTTAAATCATAAACCCATAAGCAACTGTTTTTATTTAGTTTTTAGGGATTCAACCGTGAGGTTGTCATTGGTAAAAACACATAGTTTATTAGCAATAGACATTGATTTTTTAGCCAATACCTCTGCGTCTTTCTCGTAATCATCCATTGCTAAAGCTGCAGACAGTGCAAAGTTTCCACCGCTACCAATGGCTATAATTCTGCTACCGCTTGATAACTTATCAGGTTCAACTACATCCCCATTTCCTGTAAGAACGAAGGTATCGCTATTGTCTGCAACTATCATCATTGCTTGTAATTGTCTTAAGTACTTGTCCGTTCTCCAATCTTTAGCTAGCTCAACACAAGCTCTGGCTAGTTGTGTGGGATATTGCTCTAATTTGGCCTCTAGTCGTTCGAGCAATGCAAATGCATCGGCGGTTGCGCCGGCAAATCCTGTTATGACATTTCCCCCCGCAAGGGTCCGTACTTTTTTTGCGCTTGCTTTCATGACAGTGTTTCCGGCGCTTACTTGCCCGTCACCTACAACAACAATTTTCCCATTTTTTCTGACTGATAAAATCGTCGTTCCGCGCCACTTGCTTGCATCAGCGTAATCCAATGTAGACATATAAACTCCTTATTGTTTACAGGTGGTAGGTATTTATAAAATGTCAAGTCATTCTAACTTACGCGCTCTGTCAATGAGTAATATAGGAATACCGTCTTTGATAGGATATGCTAGCTTTGCTTTTTTACTTATGAGCTCATTTGTTTTACTATCAAACGTAAGCGGTCCTCTTGTTTTGGGACATACCAATATATTAAGCATTTTCGGATCAATTATCACTTTGTTTTTTCGTCCATTTTTAAGCCCGAAACCTCATTATTGCGATTTACTTGAATCTTGATTTATATCTTTGCTGGCGTAAAGGTGCATCAAGCCGATAAGTAATTTTCTTCTATCATCTGTAGATACTGCTTCTATCAAAGATTGTTTATCTTCTGACGCGAAAGGGCTTATCATTGCAGCCTGATTTATTAAAATTGGCAATGGTATTTCGCCTAAGCTTTTCCAATCAATTTGAACATTTAGCGTTTTTGCAAGAGCCTTCATAGCTATTGTTAAAGTAGTTCTTTCCCCAGATTTTCCTGAAAGAGCCTCAGAAGTTTGACTTGCATTATGCACATCAGCATCGCTTTCAAACCCTTGGTAGCTAACTTTAGCTTTACGATAAGGGGTTTTAACGGTTTCTTCAGATACGACTTTAAAACGCTTAAGGCCTTTCAAAACAATTATGTATCTACCGTCTTCTGCTTCAGAGAACTGGGTTATTCTTCCAAGACCGCCGATTTTGGCTAATTTATCATTTTGATTCTGTACCATTCCAATTAATCGATCATTTTTTAGTGCATCGTCGATCATATTTAAATAACGGGGTTCAAAAATATTCAAGGGCAAGTCGCAGGCTGGTAGTAAAACTGCCCCATTCAAAGGAAATATTGGAACCACTTCAGGGTTTGTTCGGCGGGTAAGGGACTTATAGTGAGAACTCATATCATTCCTACGGGGGTTTAAGCAAAAAGGATGGAAGACAGAGCCCTGCGTCCATTTATCGATATTTCGGAAGTAGCACCTTCAGCTTCAAATATTGTAAGTAAGAAAAGCCTCGCGGCTTCATTATTATAACTGCGGTTTTTAGCGATAGAATATAATAAATGCTCTATTGCTTCTTCATTCCTACCACTCCCTGCCAGAGCTTTTGCTGCGGTTAAGCGCATATCTAGATTCTCGGGATTAGCTTTAACTTTTGCAAGCAAATCAAGAGTGATGTCAGGCTCTTCCGGTTTGGTTATCAACGACAACTTTGATTGTACAGCCTTCATTTCTGGATGTTCTAATATACTCTCATGTGCTGAGGCTAATAAATCTTTAGCAGCTTCTTCGTTCCCACCATCAATATATAGTCGTATTAGGCCCGCCATTGCTTCAGGGCTGTTAGGATCGAGCGATAGGGCTTGCGCATAATCTTGCGCAGCGCCCCCTGGATCCCCTGCAGCCAGACTATCTTTGGCACGGACCGCTAGTGCCTTCGCTTCCTCAGCAGGATCTGTTTCCCCTGCTAGCCTACTAACAAACTTTTTAATTTCTGATTCTGGTTGTTCGCCCTGAAAGGCATCAACGGGCTTTCCATTTTTGAAAGCATAAACAGCAGGAATTGATCTAACCCCAAGCTGTCCCGCAATCCCTGGGTTTTCATCGATATTAATTTTTACCATTTTTACTTTACCGTTTGCGGCTTTTACAATTCTTTCCAGAACTGGCATTAATTGCTTACATGGGCCGCACCAAGGTGCCCAGAAGTCTACAATTACAGGTGTTTCTTGACTGACTGTAACAACATCCTTCATGAAGCTCATGTCTGAGCCATCGATGACTATTTCACTACTTTCATTCATAACCTTACCTTCTTATTCAAGTTTTGCAAAATCGACAATTAAGGGTTCGTGCTTAGTTGATTTCGCAAATTTTATCATATCTGGACTAGAAATGGCGGTTGTTGCATCATTTAACAAGGGGTGAAAGTTAACGATTTTATAATCCATTAAAAATTTATCAATCACAAGAGTTACGTTAAGCGCGGTGTCATTTATAATTGAAAATAAAGTTACTGAGCCAGGGGTAATTCCCAGGGCACTTTTTAAAACATCAGTTTTCCCAAAAGACAGACGTTTGCAACCAAGAACCTGGTGCAGTCTATTGACATTAATCTTTGTATCACTGACGGCACATACTAAAAAAAGCTCTCCTTTTTTATCTTTTAAAAAAAGGTTTTTAGTATTTGCCCCATCCATAGTTTTTTTAAGTGATAGGCTGTCCTCAACCTTAAATATAGGTTTATGCTTTATAGTGCTGTGTTTGATATTGAGATCATTTAAGTATAAAAATAAATCTTCACGGCTAATAGGCATATTTTTCTTTCTAACTTTATCCTTAGCTAGCCATTAAACTAATAAAAAAAAATTTCAAAGCTTCTTGATTATAATTAATCTTTAGGCCATATAGCGCCGTCTATCACAGATAGAATTTTATTCTATCTAGTATACGTGAAAATGAGCGGGCGTAGCTCAGTGGTAGAGCATCACCTTGCCAAGGTGAGGGTCGTGGGTTCGAATCTCATCGCCCGCTCCAGTTTTTTCTATGTCAATGAGTGCGCTATAGATAATAAAAAAATAAGTTAACTATTTACATTAAACTTAAACTAAGTGACTGAGACGAATAATGAATATCAATGCGAGACTTAGGCTCAAACTATTAGCGGGCGCTGCATTTTTTGCGTTAGTGGGTTGCGGACGTGGTAAAGAATTACCACTAAGTTCTGCAGCAGTAGTTCCCTTGCTTCCTCCTTCACCCTCACCCCCAACTGCAGCCGATGGCGCCCTTAAGGGGCAATATGAATCAAATTTTTTAGTAGGGGCGGCCATTGGCCTTGCACAAATTCAATCTGAGACAGAAGATGCAGATATTCTCGTAAAGCAGTTTTCATCCATTACTGCAGAAAACATCATGAAACCTCAAAGCTTATCTCCTGCGGAAGGGGTTTATAATTTTGCAGATGCAGACGCCCTTGTAAACTTTTCAGAGGCTAACGGGATTGCTATTCGTGGTCACACCCTTTTATGGCACCGACAAACACCAGATTATTTTTTTCAAGGTACACCAATTGAGGTAAAGGACCGACTTCAAAAATATATAACTGATGTTGTAACTCATTTTAAAGGCAAAGTTTATGCTTGGGATGTCGTCAATGAAGTAGTAACTGACAACGGATCTGATATAACAGCCCCTTACCGAAACAGTCGATGGTATCAAGCCGCAGGAAACAGCAAAGATTACATTGATTGGGCATTTGAAGCCGCCCGTGCCGCTGACCCTGACACAAAGCTTTTTTTAAATGATTATAATACTGAAACTTCGGGTAAGCGCACAAGGTTGCTAGCTGTCGTTAAAGATCTTATAGATCGAGGTATACCCATCGATGGTGTGGGGCATCAACATCACCTTCAATTAAGCAGTAATGTGGACCAAGCTTTGAAAGCAATTGATGATGTTGATGCTTTGTTTTCTGGCCTTATCAACCATATTACGGAGCTAGATATATCGGTTTATTCGGATCCTGGAGAATGCTTTTCCTCGGGTGAAAATTGCGCCACTAGCTATGGGGATAATGTGCCTGAGAGTGTTATTAATGACCAAGCCCAAATGTATAGGGACTTGTTTACTGGATTTGCTGCTCGACCCTCAGTAAAATCTGTATCGCTTTGGGGTTTAACCGATGACGCTTCTTGGTTAAATGGCTTCCCTGTGGAACGGCCTAATTATCCACTACTTTATGACAAAGACCGCAAAGTTAAAAAAGCCTTTCAAGCCGTGAGTGACCTTAATTTTGTAATTTAGATAAAAAAAAGGCATGGTTCTACTTAGAAAGGTCTCATAGAATAGAAATTGAAGCTCAGGTAATTATAAATAAAATTACGTTTTATTTTGCGGTTTAGAAAAGGTAAATTGACAAACTAATACTGCTGATACTGCCCCAAATAATTGTGCCAATATAAATCCAATAAGGTTATTAGGATTTATTCCAGTAAAAGTATTTGTTAAGGCCCGTCCTATTGTTATCGCCGGATTTGCAAAGCTAGTTGAGGATGTCCACCAATACCCTGCCAGAATAGTTAAGGCCACAGCTGCAGGTACAGATTTTGGAGCATATCTAACAGCTCCAAATATTGCAAAAACCAATGCAAAAGTTGCTATGCTTTCTGACAGTAAAAAATGATTTCCAGACCTGGCTGTTGTGGCCACCTGAAGAATAGCTTTATCAAACATGGCGTGTGCAAGCCAAACACCTAATATACAACCTAATACTTGTAAGATTATATAATAAACAGCACTAGATACTTTTATTTTCTTATCAATATAAAATGCAACCGTAACAGCGGGGTTAAAGTGAGCTCCAGATATTGGCCCTAATATGGCAACAAGTACCCAGAGTATAGCTGCAGTTGCTATTGAGTTACCCAATAATGTAACTGCTATATTGCCTCCGCTTAGATCGGATGCCATTATTCCTGAACCCACAACAACTCCGCACAAAAAAGCACTGCCAATAAATTCTGCTAATAGTGCATTTGGTTTGATTCTAGTCATTTGTGATTCCAAAATAATAAAGTATATTCAGCATTTTAATATGCCATTTTCATTACAAACATAAGAATAATTACAAGTAAAAAAGCAAGTTTTTCTGGTGATTTTTAGTTAAAAACTCTTAATTGTCACAAAACCTTCAAAAAAATATTACAAAGATGTCATATAAAATATAAATAACCGTCATAATTCTAGTTTAATTTTTTATTACAAACTAAATTTATTAAAAAGGTTAGAATAAGAAAATGTCATATAAATTAATTAAGGGTGCAGGGGTTTCTTTTGCTACAATGGCAATGGTACTTTGTGAGACATCATGGGCTGCTGATAAAACAATAAAGGTTGGAGGCCGCGTACAGGTTGATTACACAACTGCTGATATTGATACACCAGATACAAATATTAATGACACGGAAATCCGAAGAGCGAGATTAAATGTTTCTGGCAAGTATGGTTCAAATATCAAGTATAAATTTGAGATCAATAAGGCATCTGGAAAATCAGTTAAAGTAGAAGATGCTTATATACAATTTGTACCTAGCAATAGCAAAGTTAAGGTAAAATTAGGGCAATTTAAAACGCATAATTCTTTGGATGAACAAACTTCATCTCGTTTTATATCAACTCTTGAGCGCTCTGCATTTACAGATGCTTTTGCATTTGACCGGCGTGTTGGGGCCTCTGTAGGAACTTCTGGAGATAATTTTACATTTGATGCTGGAGTTTTTACTACAAATTTAGAGAATGATGGCGGTGCAGATGAAGGCCATGCAATCTCAGCAAGAGGAACATTTAACCCAATTAAAACAGATCAAACTCTGGTACATTTGGGAACATCCTGGCGTTATCGTAAAAAGGGTGAGACGGAAAGTGATATCAGGTATCGACAACGCCCTTTCACTCACGTGGCTCCAAATCGTATTGTTGATACTGGGCGCTTTGCCGGAAAAGATAACTTTATAGGGGCTGAGGCTGCTATTATTCACAATAATCTATGGGCTAGTGGCGAATATGCAGTTCTGAACGCTAAAGGAAACAACTTAAATGAAAACGCTGATTTCTCAGGTTTCTATGGTGAGATTGGAATGTTTTTTGGAGGTAAAAAGACTTATAAGGGTGGAAAATTTAACCGCCCAAAGATTGCTAATTCTCTAGGCGAAGGTGGTATGGGAGCTGTTTCTTTGGTTGCACGCTATGACAGTTTAGATCTTGAGGATGGGCCTTATTCTGGAGAACTTAGAACACTGGCAATTGGAGCCGATTGGTGGCCAACAAAATATACTCGCCTAGGGGTAAACTATTTTGATGCTGATGCTGATAATGGCACGGCTGAAAATGCAAGCGGACTAGTCGCCCGTTTGCAGTTTGACTTTTAATATAGATGGGAGCTAATACAATGCTAAAAAAATCTTTATTATTATCTTTGATGACCTTCGGACTTACCGCTTGTGGAGGTGGAGACATAAAGCCCGACTCAATAAAATCAGAAGTGCCTGCTTCTACTGAATCTAGAGACCAAATAAAAATCGTAGGGTCTTCAACGGTATACCCCTTTGCTACAACTGTTGCAGAAAACTTTGGGCGGTCTACATCATTTAAAACGCCAATAGTAGAAAGCACAGGATCAGGAGGCGGGCTGAAACTTTTTTGTTCTGGCTTAGGTGATAATCACCCTGATATTACCAATGCATCTCGGCGGATTAAGGCATCAGAAGTGGAGCGTTGCGCTGAAAATGAAATTTTCGACATAGTCGAGGTTAAAGTAGGTTACGACGGTATCGTCATGGCAAACTCTCGTAAGTCAAACCAGATGAACCTAAGCCTTAAGGATGTATTTTTAGCTTTAGCTAAGGATGTTCCTGACGGCAGCGGCGGCCTAAAGCCCAATAGTTATAAAACCTGGAATGATGTAAACCCTGCTTTATCAACTAACAAAATTGAAGTTATGGGCCCCCCTCCAACATCAGGAACGCGAGACGCCTTTGTTGAGCTTGCCATGGAAGGAGGCTGTAAGACCTTTGACTGGATTAAAGCATTAAAAAAGACAGATAAAAAAGCTTATAAGTCTCTATGCCATACAATTCGTGAGGACGAGCATTTCATAGAAGCAGGTGAGAATGATAACTTAATCGTACAAAAACTTAATGCAAACCCTAATGCCTTGGGTATTTTTGGGTTTAGTTTTTTGGAGCAAAATGCTGATAGTGTTCAAGGCAGCACAATAGATGCTATGCCGCCTACTTTTGAAAATATTGCTGAGGGATCATACCCTGTATCTCGGTCCCTCTATTTTTATGTTAAAAAAGATAATGTGAATAAAATTCCAGGAATATATGAATATTTAGCTGAGTTTATGAGCGATCGAGCAAGTGGACCAGATGGGTACTTGGCGGAAAAAGGGCTTATACCAATGAACTTAGACGAACATTCAGAATGGAAGGCTAGCGTACTTGGCTTAGAGCCTCTTATGTTGAATTAGTGAGGCCCCAAATTCAAAATGAATTACGGCGAAGGAATCGCCGTAATCAAATTAAAGAGTTTGTTATTCAGGGTGTCCTGATTGCAAGCTCTTTTGTTGCTATATTAACTACGATTGGAATTGTGGCATCTTTAGTTTTTGAGGCCTTCCGATTTTTTGAAAAAATCCCGTTAACAGAGTTTTTATTTAGCCTTGAGTGGAGTCCTCAAACAGCGATACGCGCGGATCAAGTCGGGGCGAGTGGAAAATTTGGTGTTATTCCTCTTCTTACAGGAACACTCTTAATTAGTTTTATTGCGATGTTAGTCGCAACCCCACTAGGGCTCTTATCGGCTATATACTTGGCCGAGTTTGCTAAGGCTAAAACTAGAGATATTGTTAAGCCTTTACTTGAGTTGCTGGCGGGGATTCCAACAGTTGTATATGGTTTTTTTGCAGCTTTAGTTGTGGCGCCTATTATACGAGCTACCGGATCAGGCGCAGGCTTTGACATCTCCTCTGAAAGTGCATTGGCAGCGGGATTGGTTATGGGTGTGATGCTTATACCATTTATTTCATCTCTATCGGATGATGTTATAAATGCAGTTCCTCAAGCATTAAGGGACGCTTCTTTTGGAATGGGAGCAACACACGAGGAAACTGTAACAAAAGTGATTATACCTGCCGCAACACCAGGAATTATAGGTAGTCTGTTACTTGCTATATCTCGTGCAATTGGAGAGACTATGATTGTGGTTATGGCAGCTGGCTTGGCGGCTAATTTAACACTTAACCCGTTTGAGGCTGTAACAACAATGACGGTTCAGATTGTTACTTTGCTCACGGGAGACCAGGAGTTTGATAGTGCTAAAACTTTAGCAGCTTTCGCTATTGCATTATTTTTACTCATTCTCACCCTGGGCTTAAACATTATAGCCCTTCGTATTGTAGATAAATATAAGAAAAAATATGCCTAACTATATTCTCAGTACATCTAGACAGATGGCAAAGCGACATGCCCGTGAAAAGCGGTTTAAGTGGTATGGTAGAATAGCGATATTTATATCGATCGCTTTTTTAGTATTCATGTTTTCTGCTATAATATTCAGAGGAGCAAGCGCTTTTCAACAAACAAAAATTTCTCTCGATATAAATTTTTCAGAATCTATTCTAGACCCTTCATCATCCCGTGACCCCGACTTATTAAAAAGAGCAAACTATAAGCCCATAGTGGTGGAAAGTTTATTAAGTGTAATTCCTGAGGTAACTGAGCGGCGAGACAGAAACCGTCTATATAAATTACTTAGTACAGGAGCTGTCTTTGACCTTGGTGAAAAAGTTGCTGACGACCCTAGTATTTTGGGTAAAAGTAAAAAGGTCTGGTTATTGGCATCCTCCGAGGTTGACCTATTTATGAAGGGCAAGATAGATCCAAATGTTAGTGAGGATTTAAGGCGTTTAAAGGACAGGGATATAGAATGGATAGAAATACTAAAGTCAGAAGGAAGAATTAAAAAGAAGTTTAATAAAACTTTATTTACTAATGGAGATTCTAGGGAGCCAGAAATGGCGGGAATTTTAGGAGCTGCAATTGGTTCTTTTTTTAGCTTACTTGTTTGTTTCCTAATCGCTTTCCCTTTAGGTATTTTGACTGCGGTATATTTGGAGGAGTATGCAAAGAAAAATTTTATAACTGACTTTATAGAGGTTAATATTAACAACCTTGCAGCTGTTCCGTCAATTGTATTTGGACTCTTAGGCCTCTCAATCTTTTTAAATTTCTTTCACCTTCCTCGCTCTACGCCGCTCGTAGGAGGAATAGTCTTGGCTCTAATGACCTTACCAACAATTATTATAGCGTCGCGTTCTATTTTACGATCGATACCTCAAAGCATAAGAGATGCAGCATTGGGGTTAGGCGCGAGTAAAACACAAACTACATTTCATCATGTTGTTCCCTTAGCTATGCCTGGCATGTTAACAGGAACTATATTGGGTATGGCGAGAGCTTTAGGAGAAACTGCCCCACTACTAATGATTGGAATGGTAGCATTTATTGTAGACATACCTAAGGGGGTTACTGATGTCGCCACATCCTTACCTGTGCAAATTTTCTTGTGGGCGGATAGTCCCGAGAAGGGTTTTGTCGAGCGCACCTCAGCAGCTATAATGGTTTTGCTTGCTTTCTTGATACTAATGAACATATGTGCTGTATACTTACGTAAACGATTAGAAAGACGCTGGTGATATAGCTAATATGATTATTGAAACAAAGACATCACAGGCAATACAATCTAACACGCCCACAATAATGACCGCTAACAATGTTGATGTTTTCTATGGAAAAAAACAAGCTATCTGCAATGTAAGTTTGAATATCCCAGAAAATCAGATAACAGCTTTGATAGGGCCATCAGGTTGCGGAAAGTCAACCTTTTTACGCTGCTTCAATCGCATGAATGATACTATAAATATATGCCGCGTTAGCGGCGAAATAAAATTTTCAGGACAAAATATTTACGACCCAAAAGTGGATGTTGTGGCTCTTAGGTCTCGTATTGGGATGGTGTTTCAAAAAGCAAACCCTTTTCCTAAATCAATTTTTGAAAATGTAGCTTACGGTCCGCGCATTCATGGACTTGCAGAATCTAAAGACGAGCTGGAAAGCATTGTTATTCGATCACTAAAACGTGCCGGGTTATATGACGAAGTTTCTGATCGATTAAGTGAACCAGGTACTAGCCTTTCGGGCGGTCAACAACAGCGCCTATGTATTGCAAGAGCGATCGCAGTTGACCCGCAAGTCATTCTAATGGATGAGCCCTGCTCTGCTCTTGACCCAATAGCAACCGCAATCATTGAAGACCTGATGGAAACGATGAAAGAAAAATATACTATTGTTATTGTTACCCACTCTATGCAACAGGCTGCTAGAGTTTCACAGCAAACAGCTTTTTTTCATTTGGGCGAATTGGTGGAAAGCGGAGATACTCAGGCTATCTTTACAAACCCTATTCAAGAAAGAACTCAAAACTATATATCAGGACGGATTGGATAAATAATGAGTGAAAACCATATTGTAGCATCTTTTGATAATGATATGAGTAAACTTGAATCTCTTTTTCAGGAGATGGGGGATATAGTTTTGGTGCAACTCAAAGATGCCACCCGGGCACTCCGAAAGGAAGATCGCGATCTTGCCAAAAAAGTTGTTAAGGGAGACAAGCAGCTTAATGAGCTCGAAAGAGACCTCAATGACCTAGCGATTAAAATTTTAGCCTTGCGGCAACCATTTGCTATAGACTTGCGTTATGTTCTTACAACGCTCAAGAGCGCTGGTCACTTAGAACGCATGGGCGACCTAACAAGGAATATGGCTCAGAGAACGAGGACAATTGCAAAAGCTGAAGCCGAAACTGGTCCAATTGAAACTTTAATTCGAATGAGTAAACTTGTTCAAGGCATGACGGAAACTATTTTGGAGGCTTATAAGTCCCGTGATGGTGAACTAGCAAAAAAGGTGCGCGCGCAGGACGAAAAAGTAGACATGGCTCATAATTCACTTTTTCGCAAACTCGTAACATATATGATGGAAGACGCCAGTAACATATCTGCATGTATGCATGTTTTATTTATTGCAAAAAATATTGAAAGAATGGGCGATAATATTGCCGATATTGCCAAAGAGATAATTTATATGACAACGGGTGACTGGCCTGAGGGCAAACGGGCTAAAAGTGATAAAACCAGTAAAATTATTTTTAGCTAGTAATTTTAGTAGCTTCACTAATACCTTTAAAACAATCAGTAATTAACCTTAATTAAGTTAGGGCAAAATTCTAACAGGATTTTAGAGAGCGTGAAATTATGCAACAAAGAGAATCACAAAAAGAACTGGTTAAAGAGTGGTACAGAGCTTTAGCAGCTAGCGATGCCGATGCAATGCTTGCTGTTCAGCAAGACGATGTTATTTATAATGTTCATGGAACAACCCCTGTTTCAGGTCGTTTTCAAGGAAAAGATATTCTAGTAAATGACATTTTTCCTAAAGTTATGGGAATGCTACAGATGGATACTTTCAAGTTTTGTACAAAATTAAAAATTGTATGCGCTGACGAACACAGAGTTGTGACAATTATGCAAGCCGATGGCTACGCATTAAACGGAGTGCGCTATAATCAAACTTATTGTCATATGTTTGGGTTTAAAGACGGACTAATAGCAGAGGTATGGGAATTTTTTGATTCAGTGCTAGCTGAAGCAGCTTTAAATAATAACCCATTAACCAAACCCAGTGAAGCGCCTGCTATAGCGTTTGATTTTTGATGGCCTAAAAACTATTATCTTTTATAGACTCCATCGCCACAAATGTAGATGTGCTTGATACATTCGGAAGAGATGAAATCACCTCACCTAAAATATACCTGTAAGCCTGTATATCTTTTGTTCTTGTTTTTAATAGGTAGTCAAAAGAACTAGCTATCATGTGGCACTGTTCAATTTCTGGTATTTCGACAACAGCACTATTAAATTCATTAAGAGCTTTTTCTCTTGTGTCTGAAAGCTTAACTTCAGTAAAAGCAATATGCTGTTTTTCAAGTTTTTTTGGATTAAGAACTGCTCGAAACCCTAAAATATATTTTTCTTCTTGTAGTCTTTTTAATCTAACCTGGACTGGTGTTTTAGACGCCCCTATGCGTCTTGCGATATCTGCCACAGACAGCCGACCATTTTTTGAAAGATGTTTTATAATCGCTTTATCAAGTCGGTCTATTTTATTTTTTTTAACCATAATTTTATTCATAAGTTCTTTTATTTAATAATATTAAATTAAATTAGCATCTAATAGTTCATTTTAAAGTCTAAACGTCTTTCAATAAAATGCTACTAAAACCTTAGATTTAATCAGTTAGGCCCAATATGGATGATTTATTGGTATTGAGAAAAAAGATTTTAATTCTTTCAAGAACTGATGAGGCCTATGTAATAAATCAATTACGGAAGAGATTTTTAATAAATAAAACGCTGAGAAAAAAAGCTAAATCACGAGCCTATGAACTAGTTAGTTATTTGAGAACAGATGGAAAAATAGGATTGATGGAAATTCTATTGAGTGAATATGGTTTATCAAATGATGAGGGACTGGCCCTTATGTGTTTGGCTGAAGCGTTGCTTCGAATTCCTGATAAGGCGACAGTTGACGACCTCATAAGTGATAAAGTAGCACCATCTGATTGGGAAAGACATCTCTGGAAATCTAACTCATTAGCGCTAAATGCTTCTTCATTTGCTTTAATGCTTTCGGGGAAAATTTTAAATGAAAAAAAATCATCAAGTTTAGTAGATTTATTAAGTGCTGCCGTCAGTCGATTAGGCGAGCCAGTAATCCGAGTTGCTATATCGCGGGCTATGAAATTAATGGGAAAGCAATTTGTTCTTGGCGAAAGCATTGATAAAGCCATTAGTAGTTCAAAATCTAACCAGAAAAAAGGAACTTTATATTCATTTGATATGCTTGGCGAAGCAGCCATAACCGAAGAGGACGCTGAAAAGTACTTTAATAGTTATAAAGCAGCCATAGAAAGATTAGGCTTAGAAGCTCACAATGATGACATTCTTTTAAATCCTGGAATTTCACTAAAGCTTTCTGCACTTCACTCACGTTATGAAGTTCGCAAGTCAAAAAGAGTAATGACCGAGCTTGTGGAGAGAGCATTAGCATTAATAGTAATGGCTAGGGAATTAAATATAGCTGTTACTATTGATGCTGAAGAGGCCGATAGATTAGAGCTTTCATTAGATGTAATTGAGGCACTAATAGGCGATCCAAAGTTATCCAGATGGGATGGCTTGGGTGTAGTTGTGCAATCCTATAATAAATCTGCATCGGCGGTAATTGACTGGCTCTCAGCTTTATCATGTAAGTACAATAGAAAAATAATGGTAAGACTAGTGAAGGGAGCTTATTGGGACACAGAAATTAAAACAGCGCAAGTTAACGGAACTAGTTATTATCCTGTATTTACAACTAAGGCCGCAACAGACGTATCCTACATATGCTGCGCCAAACAATTGCTCGATGATGGACAACACTTATTTCCACAATTTGCAACGCATAACGCGCACACAATGGCGAGTGTTTTAGAGTTATGTGAAAATAGAAAATCCTTTGAATTTCAAAGGTTGCACGGGATGGGCGCCGCCCTTCACAAAAAAGTCATGACAACAAATCAAACATCATGCAGGGTTTATGCACCGGTAGGTAAGCATGAAGATTTGTTAGCATACCTTGTTCGAAGACTTTTAGAAAATGGAGCGAACTCTTCTTTTGTTAATCAGGTCTTAGATAAGAACAACCTAATCGATGATATTATAAGAGACCCTTTTGACCAACTAGACGGTTTAGAAGGCTTGTCACCAAGCATACAGCTACCTGTAAATATATATTCACCAAATAGGAAGAATGCAAAAGGGTGGAACCTAAATGATTTTACTGACCTTTTCATAATTGATAATGAAAGAGCTCCATTTAAAGCAATTGAGTGGAATGTTAGTTCTTTTATAGATGGGACGGTTAAGGGTAAAAATATATATAATATATATAATCCCTCTAATCCAAGTGAGCGAGTGGGAAGTGCTGCAGAAGCATCAATGGAAGATGTAAACTTAGCTATAAAGAATGCTAAATCATGGCAAAATATTCCAGCGGAAGAAAGGTCAAATATTTTAAATAAAGCTGCTGATCTTTATGAAAAAAATGCAGGCCAAATAATTGCTATATTAACCCGTGAGGCGGGAAAAGTTATTTTAGATGCTGTAGCAGAGTTACGGGAAGCAGTAGATTTTCTACGTTATTATGCTTCAGAGTGTGTGAGAATAAACCAAAAGGAAACGAGGGTAGCAAGGGGTATAATAACATGTATTTCCCCCTGGAATTTTCCTTTAGCGATTTTTACAGGACAAATTTCTGGGGCCCTTTCTGCCGGCAACGCTGTTCTTGCTAAACCAGCAGAACAAACTCCTATAATTGCACATTTTGCAGTTAATTTATTGTATGAAGCAGGTGTGCCAAAAAGCACACTTCAGCTTTTGCTAGGCAGAGGAGAAACTGTCGGAAAAAAATTAGTCTCTAATGTAAACATAGCAGGCGTATGCTTTACGGGATCAACTTCGACGGCTCATTCAATAAATAAAAACATAGCTAATTGCCTTTCACCGGATGCTCCTTTGATTGCTGAAACCGGCGGCATTAATGCGATGATTATAGATTCAACCGCACTTTTAGAGCACGCGGTAAAAGATGTCATTACCTCAGCGTTTTATAGTGCAGGGCAGAGGTGCTCTGCACTTAGAGTTTTGTATGTGCAAGAAGATATAGAACAGAAATTTACACATATGCTAAAGGCAGCAATTAAAGAGCAATTACTTGGATGCCCTTGGGAAATTGAAACCGATATAGGTCCAATTATAGATAAAAAATCCTATGATGCTATTTCTCGGTATGTTCAAGCCGCAAAAAAAGACGGACGCTTAATTTTTTCACATGAGGCCCCATCTTCTGGTTATTTCATAGGCCCAAAGATAATTTCTGTAACGGGTATTAAGGACTTAAAGTCAGAAATATTTGGACCTGTTTTGCATATTGCAAGTTTTAGACCGGAGCAAATTCCTTCAATTATAGAGGATATAAATGCCGCAGGGTATGGGCTAACTTTCGGTTTGCATACTAGGCTTGATAAGAGAGTAGAATTCATTTCAAATAGTGTGAAAGTTGGAAATATATATATAAATAGAAATCAGACTGGAGCAGTTGTTGAATCCCAGCCTTTTGGCGGCGAGGGCCTATCAGGAACTGGACCAAAAGCGGGAGGGCCGCGATACGTTAAGCGGTTTACTACTTCAGAGAACTCTTCAGTAAAACAACACCCGAGAAAGAATATGGCTGCCTGTATTAGAGAAATGAATGGGCCAACGGGGGAGTCTAATAAAACTTATAATTATCCTAGAGGTAAAATCCTTTGTCTGGGGCCTGAGCCAAGTGACGTTAAAAAACAAATTAGAATTGCTCAGCTGAATGGATGTGAGGCTATCTTAAGAAAAAGTTATTTGGAAAATGATGAAAGTTTTTCATACCTTGAGACATTAATTGACATACAAGCAGTTGCTTTTTGGGGAAATAGCAGAAATTTAAAGAAAATTCGTATTGCTTTATCAAAAAGACACGGACCTATAATTCCAC
>ERZ807291.167-NODE-167-length-100323-cov-37.192225_pt1 | contig 100323 bp, 77 predicted proteins | sample MGYA00521257_ERZ807291 | MGnify/ENA primary metagenome ERZ807291 (study PRJEB31413, sample SAMN03169783) | marine metagenome | biome: Marine; feature: Water; material: Subsurface seawater | place: North Sea | collected 2011-04-28 | depth 1 m m ... | reverse complement strand
CTCCCATGATGAACCAAGCGGTTTTGAAGATGTGTGACGATTGGGGAGTGCCGCCCGAGAACGTCAGTTTCGATGATTTCGGTGGCTAATCCATTGCCTCGTCAGACCGTCGTTGCAACTTTTTTAATAGCTGCTTGTCTGGGCTCATGCAATGCCCCGGGTCCTTCTGGCTCAGAAGAGGCCGTGACAGGCGGTGTTGCTGCCATGGAGGAACATGTGCACACGGGTGATACCCAAGGCACCACTTACCTCATAAAATACCTAGGGGAAGATCGGGTGGCTCAGAGCCGGATTGATTCGGTATTGGAAGCGGTAGATGTTGAATTCAACTTGTGGCGACCTGCATCGCGAATCAATGCCATCAATGAACACGCAGGGGGCAACGAACTCTACACATTCACCGACGCTTCCCGTCTCTGGTCTGTGATTTGGTCGCGTAGCTTGGATTTGTTTGAGGCTTCCCAAGGTGCTTTTGATCCTACAGTGCATCCATTGGTGGAGCTGTGGGGGTTTGGATTGAGTGAAAAAGGAGTGGTAGTCGATGAAGACGTTCAACGCATTCTTCCATCGGTAGGCATGACTGCGGATCGGATTGACCTGGAGGAAAACGAGGTTGATCGGATCTATCAAGACACATACATTCGCAAAGGAAATCCAAATACTTCAATCGACTTCAATGGCATTGCCCAAGGATTAACAGTGGATTTGCTCTCGGATGCCCTGCTGGAGGAAGGCGTATCCAACTTCATGGTCGAAGTTGGAGGTGAAGTGAAATGCCAGGGGCTTCGTTCAGATGGACAAGTTTGGCGCATAGCAATCGACTTGCCTGTCGATCAGCAGGATGGATTGGATGAACGTCAACTTCAGTCAATCGTAGCGGTGAAAGATGCCGCGATTTGCACGAGCGGAAACTATCGGAAGTTCTATGAGGAAGACGGGATCAAGCGCTCTCACACCATCAGCCCTTTTACGGGGTATCCGGTGCAGCATTCGCTTTTGAGTGCTACCATACATGCCGCAGATGCAGCAACGGCCGACGCATTGGCCACGGCCTGCATGGTGTGGGGGCCTGAGGAAGGCAAACGTTTCATTGAAACCTACCGTTCTGAAAATGAGTTCGAGCGCGTAGAAGCACTTTTCATTTTTGCTTCGGAATCGGGGGCCATGGTCACCTGGCAAACCAAAGGCTGGGATGCAGCCTTGTCTGCGAATTCTTGACGAAAACCGCAGGGGGCTGATGACCGGTCAATCAGCGGGTTTCAAACATTCGTCTTGTGGACGAGCACCGCAAACGGAGCATGTGCCAGATTCGTTCTTGAGCAAGGGATTTTGGCTTGCACAGGTCCCAGCAAATTCACCGTCTTTTTTCAGGATTATTTTGATGGCGATGCCCGCAAAACCCAATGCCAACATTCCGACTGACAAGGCAATTACTTTCCATTCCATGCGGTAAAATTACAACCGTACTGGGGCCGATTTGCAGGCCATTCGGGCTCTTGTGATTTTTTTTCGTAAATTGAGGAGTTCCTTCTGAATTAACCATGTTATCCCGACGCTTACCGTTTATCGTCTCATGGGCGGTTTTTGTGTTCGCCATTCTTGGTGCACATCCAACCGTTTGGTCGCAACAAGGTCCGTGTGACTGCCCCCCATGGGCGGAAAGGCCGGTCAAAGAGATTTCGGACAACGATGGCGCAGGAACGGGCACAGCTGCGTGGAGTTGTGATACCACTTATCTTTTGATAGAGCCTGTTTTCGTAAATGCAGGGGATGTGCTGAGCATTGCGCCCGGCACCCTGGTAAAAGGACGGTCTGGGATCGTGTTTGACACCTTGACGTATACCTTGCCCAACGGCAATCCCTCGCCCCGGGAGGATTACCTGTACAGCCAACACGCAGGAAGTTTGATCGTGAGTGCAGGAGCTACCATTGTGGCAGACGGAACGGCTGATTGTCCCATTGTTTTCACGTTTGAGGCAGATCCGATGGATGGTTCGGTGGGATACGATGTACGTGGACAGTGGGGTGGATTGATTGTTTGTGGAAATGGAGCATTGAACACCTTTGATGGGAACGACGAAATTGAAGGCGTCGTAGATTACACGGGCCAAAACAGGCATCTTTATGGTGGCGATGATCCATGGGATGCATCTTCGGGAGTGCTCCGCTTCATCAGTTTGCGTCATGCTTCGACATCATTGGGCATCTCACAATTTGAAAACGGCATTGAGACCAATGCCTTGTCGCTCTGCGGCGTTGGCAATGGCACGGAGGTGGAATTCATTGAAGCCATTGCCAGTGGGGATGATGGAATTCAGATTTTCGGTGGCATGGTGGACGTTCGGCACGTGGCAGCAATCTTCAATGAAGAGGACGGATTGGAGTACGACCAAGGTTGGCAGGGTCGTGGACAATTCATTTTTTCGATCACGGATGAGCTCAATGGAGCGGGCGAGCACGCTGGGGACTATGAAGGAGACGATTACGAAGAGTTTGATGTCAACATGACGTTTATGCCCTATTCCAATCCATTGCTTTACAATCAGACGTACATCGGAGCAGGTCAGGCCACTGCCATCCGCTTGCACAACGGGGCAGGGGTTCGCTTGCACAATAGTCTATTTGTGAATTTTGGATTAGGCATTGATTTTGAAGACGAAGATCCCTGCGATGCATGGGAGTTGCTCTTGTTTGGTGAGACCAATATTCAAAACAATCGTTTCTGGCAAATCGGGGATAGTTCATCCATTTCGGAATTGATTTTATACGACGATGGCTATGTATTCAATGGCCAAGAAGAAGTGGAAGCGCACTTTACGGACAATAACAATTTCGCCTACGATCCGGTCATTGACTTTGCCTTTGAGACTGACTCGGGACATGTGGTGGATCCGATCAACCTCACACCCGATTCCGCCGCAATGGCCGTGGACTCCGAATTCCTTCCGGAAGACGCATGGTTCGAATCAGTCGATTACATCGGTGCGTTTTCACCGAATGGCGGCAATTGGCTGACGTGCTGGACGTACGCCGAACAGCTGGGCTTGTTTGGGGCGTGGAACAATGACGAAGGGAATACTGAAGCGGATGTCCTGGGATGTACTTATTTGTTTGCCTGTAATTTCAATGATGAAGCAACGTTGGACGACGGTTCCTGTGAAATTGAAACGTGCTCCGGTTGCACGTGGCCCAATGCAGACAATTACAATCCAGACGCTTTGTTTGACGATGGATCGTGTACAGGAGGCGCTGTGTTATCGTGTCCTTCAGATATCAATCAAGACGGCATGGTCAATACAGGGGACCTTCTCATTTTCTTGGGAGCCTTTGGGGAGGAATGCATCGAATGATTGGCAGTCTGTTTGGATGAAGATGGAGTGGCCATTCGCCATGGAAGTCAAAACCTTGTAAGTATTCCACGCCACAAATTGCCTTGCAACAGTTGCTTGTGTAATTTACAATTCTTTAGGTGGTTCCTAATGAATGACTTCTGCATATTTCTAGTTGCAGTGATTTGTGCAACCGCATCAGGCAACGTCTAATGGCAAGAGAACCTTCACCATACGGATTTTCTTTTGTTCCTTTCGGTCTTTGGGTCGGATTGTTGAGGCCCAAAGCAGGCCAAAGAATGAAGCTAGCACACATGCCGTCATTGGTTCAATCCGGGTTCTTGAGGCGTCTCGTCTTCAGGGATCCCAATTGGTAGCGAAAACCAATGAAGGGATAGTCCGCTCGGAATTGAAATGATTTCAAGCCTAATTCAATGGCCACGGCTGGACTGCACTCATAATGCATGGTGACCATCAAATACATAGCGCCCAATTCCTGATCTGGATTGGTGCACATCCATCCTTGTAGCGCCGTGACTTGGATGCGGTTAAAATCCCATCGCGCTCCCCCCAATACGGAATACTGCAACCGGTTCACTGGATCGTTGCCGCCTGAAGCAGCTCCGGTGACCCTCAGGCTCTGATTGTATCCGAGGTCATTCGCCACCACCCATGCCCGGGATGTTGAGCGTTTCGAATGATGAAGACCAAGAACATGCACATTGAAGATGGGATGAAGTTCTCCACCTGGAAGTCCGACGTCGCGAACGCCTCCGCGCAAGCTCATTTCAAGTGCCAAGGTACCGCGTCTCTTTTCGCGATAAGAAGTCAGTCGTCGCTGCGGAATGTCATGCTCATCTCTCCACTGGTGGCGCAGGTCAATGCCTATGTTGTTGATGCCAAGATTGGGCAAGGAGATGGCTCCGTTGGAAAAATGAGTAAAACGAGCCTTTACCAACCATGCACTTCTTGGGGTACTAAGAACGGGAAAGACCCAAGCTGCGTGCAATCCCGCGTTCAACCGAGTGCTGATAGCGACGGAAGAAGGCGCACTTTCCGCATTCCACGGGGTCGAGCTCCATCCCGCTCCAAGCCCCAATTCGGTATGGCCGATTTTGAAGGGAAATCGGGTCAGCCAAAGCGCACTTGTCATCGTTCCTAGGGCGTCACCACCCAACTCGGTCCAGGCTATTTCAACACCTTGCCAATAATGCCCGGTGGCATCTCGCTGGTCCGCCCATCCTCCGGTAAGAATCCAACCGCAGCTGATCGCGATTTGCTTTGAATGTCCCGTTACAAGATGCTGCATCATGTCTCGGTGCGGCAGGGTATAACCCGAGCCTAGCCCCAGTTCAATGCCAGAAGGAAATGTTGGCTCGGTCTGAGCATTTGACGGAACGGCAATGGTTGCGACCAGCAAATGGACCCAAAGAATTTTGCAACTGGTATTCTTCCATGCCGTCGTCATGCTCCGAATTTACTGCGCCTTACCTTCGCTGCATGCATACGATGGAAGAGAAATTGGCTGCGTTTGAACGCTTGCTGAAAATCATGGAAGAATTGAGGGAGAAATGTCCCTGGGACCGCAAGCAAACCTTGGAGAGCCTGCGGCATTTGACCATTGAGGAAACGTATGAATTGTCGGAGGCAATCCTGGACAATGACATCGAAGAGGTACAAAAGGAAACGGGTGATTTGCTTTTGCACATGGTGTTTTATGCTCAAATCGCGAGCGAGAGAAGCGCTGAAGAAGGAGGTTGGGACATAGCAGATAGCCTGAATGGTATTTGCGATAAGCTCGTAGATCGGCATCCACATATATACGGAGATGTTGAAGCAAATGATGAAGAGACTGTCAAGGCCAACTGGGAGCAATTGAAGCTCAAAGAGGGCAAGAAATCGGTGTTAGAGGGAGTTCCAAAAGGTCTGCCGAGCTTGGTGAAAGCATACCGCATGCAAGACAAAGTCCGAGGCGTTGGTTTTGATTGGGACAATGAACATCAAGTTTGGGATAAGGTGGAAGAGGAGTTGGCCGAGTTCAAGGCAGAATTGGATGTGGATGCAGAACGCGCCACAGACGAGTTTGGTGATGTGCTCTTTGCCCTAGTCAATTTTGCACGGTTCAAAGACATCAATCCAGACGAGGCATTGGAGCGAACCAATCGGCGTTTTCGAAATCGCTTCCAACACATGGAAAATGAAATTCGGAAAGCCGGAGGTAAATCGCTTGCTGAAATGACGCTTGCCGAGATGGACGTTCATTGGAATGCCGCGAAAAAAGCGTTGGCCAAGGATGAAATGAGGCCGTAAATCCATGTGCAGAAGACGTTCTATAGTGTTGGCCTTGTGCATGTGTTTACTCTTGGTATCTATCGGTGGATGCGATCGGCCGAATGCCCCTTGGTGTTTGATGCGCGCGGGAGATTGGGCAACGGATACGTTAACGTGGGATGCGATTGCTGCGCCGATAATGCTCACGATTGAAACGCATTTGGAAGTTGAATGCGCAATTGGAACCGATGATGAGGTAGAAGTCATCTGGAGCGGACCTTCAAATTTGTTGGCCCACGCCTCGGCGGATTGGAGTGGAAATGAATTGGTGCTCGGTCATGAAGATCGATGCCAATGGACCCGCGACCTGAGCCATGTTGTGCAGGTCAAAGTAACTGCGCCGAGGATCCGTGATATTCATTTGCATGGCCAAGGGACCTTTCAAATGTCGACGTTGGATTCTTCGCAGTACCTCAATGTCGAGGCGCGTGACTATGCGGGCGCGATTGAACTCGACCTTCGGCTGGATTCTGCCACGGTAAAGCTGCACAACGGAGCGGCACAGGCGACGGTTTCGGGTGCAGTGACGACGTTAGAAGCTTACTCTTCTGGGCTCTCAAGGCTTCGCACTGCAGGGTGTTCAGCGCAGTATGGATTTATCCATCAGGCGGGAGCCAGCAATTTGAGTTTCCGCGCCACCGACTATGCGTACGTGGTCATTGACGCTCCCGGCAATGTTCTTGGAGGTGAAACCCCACCATTGGATTGGGAGCTCAAGCAATTGGGTTCGGGAGCACTTCTTTGGAGCGATTGATTCGTTTTAAGGCTGCAGTAAATCCTGCACTTGCTCGTGAAATGTGTCTACCCACATGCTGTACTGTAAGGCGGATGGGTGGAGCCCATCTTCGGCGACAAGCCCTTCAACTTCGGGCCATTGTTGGGAAATGGTCGTGATGTTGAAATACGCCACGCCGTACGATTCGGTGATCGCCTTGCATGCGGCATTGAAGCCTTCAAGTTCGGTGCTGATTTGCTCTTGATTATTCACTCCGAAAGGAGTGTATCCGTAATCGGGGATGGAGACGACAAAAACACGCCCTTCGCGCTCGCCGGCCGCAGATATGGCGCGCTGCAATAAGTCTTCATATTCGACTTCATATTGCTCGAGTTCAGCGCCTTGGTATTGGTTGTTGACCCCAATCAACAAACTCACCAGATCCCATGATTCATCTTCATAGCTAGAATTGGAGAGTGCTTGACTCAGATTACTTGTTGTCCAACCGGTGGTGGCCAGAATGGTTGCGTCATCGAAGCTTTCGTCGTTCCACGCAGCTTCCAATTTCGCCTGAAGTTGATTGGGCCATCGTTCGGATGGAGCGACAGATTCACCAATGGTGTAGGAATCACCCAAGGCCAAATAGCGCCATGTGGCTCCATTGACTGGACCTGCAAGGGAGGTGGACTCATCGGGTAGTTCAGTCGCATCATCCGGAGCTTTGCAACCGCCCCACGTCATTAGAATGATCGGTAGCAGCAATAGCCGGCTTGTTTGCTTGAATGGTGAGCGAAAGGCTCGCTGCACCTGTACGGCCATCGCGGAACAAAAAGGAAGTGCAAAAGGCTGTGGAGATTGTGGCATGTGGTGTAAATTCGTTGCCTTAGCAAGTAAGCATGAAAAGAAATCGTTTTCAACCGTTGATCGCAACTTTATTGTTGCTCGGAGCAGGAATGGGGGTGTCATTGGCGCAGCAGACCTTGGAGGATGTTCCCTCTCAAACCAATGACAATAAGTTTCGGCAGTTGGGCCAGGAATTGCCCACCCCCAATGTTTATCGGACCGCCTCTGGTGCACCGGGCCATGAATATTGGCAGCAACAAGCCGATTACAACATCCAAGTCACCTTGGACGATGTGAATCAACGCATTGATGGCGAAGAACGCATTCTTTACGTCAACAACAGCCCAGACGAATTGCGCTACATCTGGATGCAACTGGATCAAAATGTACGTGCCTTGGATAGCGATAGCTACAAAATCCGTGAATCCAATCTGGGCAACCGGGAAGGTTTTGGCAAGGTCATGGGATTGGAACCCACGTTTGACGGTGGATTCAAGATTGAATACGTGGGTGACGAGACTGGACGTCCCTTGCCGTATACGATCAACAACACGATGATGCGAATTGATTTGCCCTCACCCATCAAGCCAGGGGGCAACTTTGTTTTTGACATCGCTTGGTTTTACAACATCAATGACCGCATGAAAGACGGCGGCCGGAGCGGCTATGAATACTTCGAAGAAGAAGATAATTACATCTACACCATCGCGCAGTTTTTTCCGCGCATGGTGGTTTATGCCGACAACGAAGGATGGCAGAACAAGCAGTTTTTAGGGAGCGGTGAGTTCACGTTGAATTTTGGAGATTACCATGTGGAAATCACCGTGCCCGAAGATCACGTGGTAGCTTCTACCGGAGTGCTGCAGAACGCGAAGACGGTATTGAATTCTACCCAGCGTAAACGGTTTCAACAGGCGAAGAGTACATATGACCAGCCGGTGATGATTGTCACAGAAGAAGAAGCCCGGGAAAACGAGAAGACCAAGGCTTCAGGAATGAAGACATGGATTTTTGATGCAAAGAATGTGCGTGATTTTGGATGGGCATCAAGTCGAAAATTCATTTGGGATGCCATGGCTGTGAAGGTGGGCGGCGCTTCGCCATTGGCAATGAGCTACTATCCAAAGGAGGGAAATCCACTCTGGGAACAATTCTCGACAAAAGCAGTGGCGCAGACCTTGAAGACTTATTCTGACTTTACAGTAGACTATCCATATCCCGTAGCGATTTCTGTGCACACCAAATGGATCGGTATGGAGTATCCCATGATTTGTTTCAATGGCGGACGTCCTGAGTCAGATGGCACGTATACGGAACGAACAAAGATTGGAATGATCAGCGTCATCATCCACGAAGTAGGCCATAATTTCTTCCCGATGATCATCAATTCCGATGAGCGGCAGTGGACCTGGATGGATGAAGGGTTGAACACCTTCGTGCAGTACCTCACTGAAAAAGAGTTTGATCGAAATTACCCAACGCGCAGGGGACGTGCGCGCGACATTCGCAATTACATGGGGGGAGACAAATCGAGAATCAGTCCGATCATGACCAACTCGGAGTCCATTTACCAGTTTGGCAACAATGCCTATGGCAAGCCGGCTACCGCATTGAACATACTTCGGGAAACGGTCATGGGACGTGATTTATTCGATTATGCATTCAAGGAATATTCGCGGCGCTGGGCATTCAAACATCCCTCGCCAGCAGATTTCTTCCGTACCATGGAAGACGCTTCCGGTGTAGATCTGGATTGGTTCTGGCGCGGCTGGTTTTACACGACCGACCACGTGGATATCGCTATGGACGAAGTGAAATGGTATCAAATTGACACCCAAGACCCGACAGTGGAAGCTGCATTTGAGCGAGAACAAGACAATGCAGAGCCCGCAGATATTTCATTGATGCGTGACGTTGATTTCATTCCGCGCACGTACATCGAAGAAGACGTCTCATTGAATGACTTTTACACGACAACCGATCCCTACCTGGTGCTCGAGTTGGACAAGGTCGAATACACGGAAGCGATGGAGCGATTGTCCGATGAAGAAAGGGCCATGCTTGCAAGTGGTAAGAATTTCTATGAAATCACTTTTCGAAATGAAGGAGGGTTGGTCATGCCCTTGATCGTGCAATTTGAATACGAAGATGGTCGTGAGGAAATTCGACGCATCCCCGCTGAAATTTGGAAAATGAGTGAACCTACCGTCACGAAAGTGTTTGTGACGGATGCACCGGTAACACAGATCACTTTGGATCCGATGTTGGAGACGGCGGATGTGGATATGTCGGACAACTACTGGCCCGCTCGGCCGCAGCCAACTCGTTTTGAATTGTTCAAGTCCGAGGGCCGTTCGCGATGGGGCGCTTCCAGTCAAGAAAACCCCATGCAGCGTGCTCGTCGGAATGCAGAGATGCAGTCTGAGGATGCGGACGATTCAGGGGATTCAGAGTCCGCACCTGAGAAGGACTGATAGCGTACGCAGATTTGAGGCTTCATGTGTGCTCTGCATAGAGCAGGGCGATTGCGCTTGCGCCCAATGCAAGACCGATGATGTTGCGCATGTTTAATTTTTCGCTGAACAAGAGCAGCGAAAAGACAGCGCTCGCGATGATGATTCCTAAGTTGTTAATGGGCATGATGGCACTTTTGTCCAAGCTTACCTTGTCATAGGTTTCCAGCAGAAAGTAAAGCGATCCAAAGTTGATCATCCCAAGGGAAATGCCTCCGAGCCAAGTGTTCTTCCTTTGATACGATGCATTTTGCTCGCGATTGCGGATGATGATGAGCCAAGTCAGGCCGATTGCAAATGCCGTGCTCAGTGGTAGGGAAGGGAACAACAATCGAAACGAAACCTCTTTCATGAACTCGGGTCCTGAAAATGCGGCAAACATGAAATCGATCATTCCGCTTCCGACGAAAATGACCATTGGAATGAGCCAGTTTTTTTCTTTTTTGGTTTGTTCGGGTTTCCAAGAGGAGAGCACAATGGCCGGGATGGAAAGTCCAATCGCAGCCATTTTTTTGAGCGTCACGGTGTCTCCGGGGTCAAAGAGTAGAAAAATGGCGACCGGAATGACCATGCTGAGCTTGGCAGAAATGGAGGTGACTGTGATGCCGTTCTCCTGCGCACTTTTGGCGATCAATTGGAACAGATAGATGAACAAACCTCCAGCGGCCAGTCCCGTGCCAACCCATCGTGGATCAGACTCCCAAGCGCGATGAAACGTTTCCGTGCCTCCTGCCAGCCACCAGCCAAGTGAGCCTGCAACGCCGTAATTGATGACGATGGCCTTCAAGGAATCAATGTTCCACAACTTGAATGCTTGAAACAATAGAAATATTCCTGTGCTAAGGGATATACTAATGAACAGGTAGGAGAGTGGATTCATAGGAATGAGGCGAAGGTAGTCATCCGAAATCGGTCAACCATTGTTTGGATGGAGCGCCCAATTCCATCGATCGGGACCGGCACGACCTGCTGCGGTCTCGTGCTCAGGAGGGATGGCATTCTTAGGCCATTCGGGTGCTTTTAACCCGCTTTTCATTTCGTTCGGTGCAGTCCATACTTTCAATTCATCCCAAACATTTTCTTGGAGAAATTGCTGCAAGGTTCGCGCGCCTCCTTCGACCAATATGCTTGAAATCCCATGTTCCTTCCAAAGCTTGCCTAAAAGTATTTTCAGGCCCGATTCCGGATTCCATGGGCATATTTCTGATGCACGGGATAAGGACGGCTCTTTCACGATGTGAATGATGGAATCTTCACCTTGTCGTCGCATCAATGGATGGCCAATTGGCAATCTTCCGTTTGGATCGATTACGATGGCTTTTGGCGACCTTCCTCGGCTATGCCGTACATTCAATTGTGGTTCATCGACAAGTGCTGTTTCGACACCAATGACAATTCCCATTTCTTCTGCGCGCCAAGCATGTGTCATGGCTCGTGATGCATCACCTGTGATCGCGACTCCGCCGCTGCCCTGTGCGCGTTCTGCGGCGTTTCGGGGGTCCATGAACCCGTCCCGCGACTGTGCCCATTTTAAGACGGCATAGGTGCGATCTTTCTCCACATTGCAAAAAAACCGCCTGTTTTGCCATTGGACTTCTGATTCAAGGCAGCCCGTTTCGACGCGGATCCCGGCCTGTTTCAAACGCTCAATTCCGCCACCGCTGACACCGGGATTGCAATCCGCCGTGCCGATGAGGACTCTTTTTGGTCGAATCGATTCAATGAGCGCAGCGCAGGCTGGGGTTTTGCCCACGTGATTGCATGGTTCCAATGTGACGTACCAGGTGCTATTGGGCAGATGGTTGAGGTCGTTGGGGGCGATTGAGCGATGCGCATTGACTTCGGCGTGTGATTCGCCAAATTTTTCATGCCAGCCTTCTCCGATGATTCGTCCTGATTCGTCCGTGATTACGCATCCGACCTTGGGGTTGGGTGCGGCGTAACCCGCTCCCCGCTCCGCGAGTTCAATCGCTTTCCGCATGAACGCTGCGTCTTCCGTGGACCAATGGGTCATTCGCTTGTAGCTTCCAATGTATTCTTGAGTAGCATGGCAATGGTCATGGGGCCAACACCTCCAGGAACCGGAGTGATGTGACCGTTCCAATCCTTCTCCAGTAGATGCATTGCGACATCACCCGTAAGCCGTGATCCTGATTTGCGGGTGGCGTCTTCGATTCGGTTGATGCCTACATCAATGACTACCGCACCGGGTTTGATCATGTCAGGCGTCACAAAGTGGGCACGGCCAATCGCAGCGATCAAGATATCAGCAGACCGCGTGATTTCTTCCAGATTTTGGGTGCGTGAGTGGCACATCGTGACCGTGCAGTTGCCGGGATTGGCATTGCGACTCAATAGCAATGTAATGGGCGTTCCGACAATAGCGCTGCGACCCAATATAACAGCATGCTTTCCCTCAGTTTCAATTCCGTAGCGATCTAGCAATTCAATGATTCCAGAGGGAGTTGCAGGTGCAAAACAAGGAAGTCCAATGCTGAGCTTACCCGCATTGATCGGGTGGAATCCGTCTACATCCTTGACAGGTGAAACGCACTCAAGAATAGCTTGGGCATCAATGTGGTCAGGAAGAGGAAGTTGCACAATGAATCCGTCGATGGTCGAATTCTCGTTGAGTTTTTCAACCTCCTGTTTAAGTTCTTTTTGATCAATTGTCTCCGGCAAGTCTACCAATGTGCTTTCAAATCCGACATATTCGCAAGCCTTAATTTTGTGGCCGACATAGGCTCGGCTTGCGGGATTGTTTCCAACGATGATCGCTGCGAGATGCGGTCTTTTTAATCCATTTGCGATGCGCCCAGCTACGACTGCCTTCAGTTCGTCTTGAATGGCGATGGAGGTCGCCTTTCCGTCTATAATTTGCATAGTGCTGTTGGCTGTTTTATTTATTGAAAGAAGACAAGTTGGCCATACGACTTCGCTTGCCACCTTTTCCCTTTGTCATGACCTGCATCATTTTTTTCATGTCTTGAAATTGCTTGAGTAAGCGGTTGACTTGCGGCACATCGGTTCCAGATCCTCTGGCAATTCTGTTCTTGCGATGGGAATCAATGAGCTCGGGTTTGGCCCTTTCTTGTGGTGTCATGGATTGAATGATGCATTCCACCTGTTTGAAGGAATTGTCATCCAACTCAATTCCTTTTAATGCCTTGGACATGCCCGGGATCATGCTCATCAGATCTTTTACATTGCCCATCTTTTTGAGTTGTTGGATTTGGCTCAGAAAGTCTTCCAGATCAAATTTGTTCTTTCGGATTTTCGCCTCCAATGCTGCGGCTTCCTTCTCAGAAATAACTTCTTGCGCTTTTTCCACCAAAGACACGACATCACCCATACCCAGAATGCGGTCAGCCATTCGGTTGGGGTGAAAGGTGTCTAAGGCCTCCATTTTTTCACCCACGCCCACAAATTTGATCGGCTTACCAACGACGGAATGAATGGCCAATGCGGCACCTCCGCGCGTATCACCGTCTAATTTGGTGAGGATAACACCAGAGAAATCAAGCGCTTCGTCAAATGATTTAGCCGTTCGAACAGCGTCTTGTCCGGTCATCGCATCCACAGTGAATAGGATTTCTGACGGTTGGACAATATCGCGAACGGCGATGATTTCAGCCATCATGACTTCGTCAATGGCCAACCGTCCGGCGGTATCGAAAATTACCGCATTAAAGCCATTGGCCTTGGCATGTGTCAGTGCGTTTTTGGCAATGTCCGGAGCATCTTTGCTGTCAGGTTCCGCATAGACTTCTATTCCGATGGATTCCCCCAAAACTTTCAATTGATCAATCGCTGCAGGTCGGTGCACATCACATGCTACGAGAAGTGGTTTTTTACCATGTTTCGATGCCAGCAGTTTTGCGATTTTTCCAGAATGGGTCGTTTTTCCAGCTCCTTGAAGACCAGCCATTAAGACGGTGAATGGGCTGCCGCTAGGTTTGAACTCAGCAGCTGCAGTTCCCATCAAATCTGTGAGCTCTTGATGGGTGATTTTGATCAGCAGTTGACTCGGTTTGATGGAGGTCAATACTTGCTGTCCAATCGCTTTTTCTTTCACTCTTTGGGTGAAGCTTTTGGCGGTCTTAAAGTCCACGTCAGCATCGAGTAGTGCCTTGCGAACTTCTTTCAGGGTCTCCCCAACATTTACCTCTGTGATTTGGCCGTGGCCCTTGAGGACTTGAAAGGCGCGATCAAACCGTTCTTGGAGATTTTCGAACATTGTTTTTTTTTGCAAATTTAAACCCTGAAGCGTTGTATTTTCACGTTATCGAAGGTTCGCTGAATAGGGTTTTTTACTCGATTGAATTATTTTTCTTATCGATGTGCTTGTTTCTATGCATGATATTTCGTAATTTTCGAAAGCTTAACCTAGGAACAATGCAGACGAAATTCTACTTCCTGCTTGGATTGCTTGTCGGTTTGACGGCATATTCAAGCTCTTCAGTCGCTCAAACGGCGTGCTTTGGCTACGATTCAGCAGCGCAAGCTCCTGATGGCTTTCAACTACATGTTGAGACTTACGCAACGTTTGACGGCACCGAATCTTCACCCGAAGTTGCCGCCTTGGCAGGATCTTCAACCTACAGAGTCTTCTTGGAAACTCCTTCCGCGGCAGATTACGTTGTTGGAGTCTCTACAGATGGCGCATCGGGTATTGTCGAACTGACCACGAGCTCTTCATTTTACATGAATGAGTTTGGTGGCATTACAGTGAACGACATCAACCCAGGATTGTTTGCGTTCTTCCCAGAACTTGAATTCGATAGCTATGTAACACTTGGTCTGTCTTCTGAGGCGGAAGGTGCTCAATCTTCCGTTGAGCTCGCAGGAGAAGGTTCTTGGGGACCTTCCTTCCTAGCAGGAGGAAATCTGAGTATCAATGGTGACAATTCGTCTGCTGGTGATGGTTGGTCCGTGCCGGCTGGCGCTACCAATGGCTTTGCTGGAGATGACAACCTCATCATGCTCGCACAGGTCACTACTGACGGTGATCTAAACGGTTCGTTCAATGTTCAGCTCATCGCGGATGGTGGTGATGGTTCTACCATGAGCTATCAGTTTGCCTTTAGCAGCGAATTGTGCGGATGTACAGACGCGCAAGCAATCAACTTTATGCCGACTGCAACGCAAAATGATGGATCATGCATTTTCCTAGGATGCACGGATGCAACTGCTTGTAACTATGATGCGAATGCGAATGAAGAGGATGGTACGTGTGATTATTGCTGCTTGACGGTTGAATCGGACAACAGCGCTTATGGATTGGAATTGGATTTGCACGATGCAAGCGGTATTCCTGGTTTGCGCACATACCGTTTGTACGTAACAACGGAAAACGCAACGGATGAGATTTCTGCCGTTACAGGTTATTCCAGCGAAACTCCATTGTCAGTCAATACCACAACAGAATTTTTCCAATTCCAAGGAGGTGGCGCCGGCGTCACTCCAAACGCGTGGAACTCAATGTTTGGAACGTTGCCTGGTTTTGAAGCAGGAGCGTTTGACTCCTATGTGACCATTGGTTTGACGGAAACGGCGAATTTGGACGCGGGTGAAACAGCCATTGAGGTGGTCGAAGATCTGTCCAACGACGAAGGAACGGATACATGGATTGCTGACTTTGAGGCAGGAGGAAACATTTCCACAAGCAACGCAGCGGGCGGTGGTTGGTTTGTTTATCCTGGTTACTCGAATGCAATTGCCGGTGACGACAACCGCGTGTTAATAGGACAGTTCACAACAGACGGATTGATGAGCGGTGGCATGTTCGTACAAGTGTTCCCTGAAGGCGAGCAAAACGAGAGCATTGAATTTTACATGACATTCTCCGCACCGGCTTGCGCTTGTACGGACGAAACAGCTTGTAACTTCGATCCTAGCGCCCTTTGGGATGATGGTTCTTGCCAAGACGGTCCAGAGTATTGGGGAGAGAACATCACTTGTGATGGCGATTGCTTGAACGACGCTGATGGAGACTACGTTTGCGATGAAGATGAAATCGAAGGTTGCTTGAATCCTGATGCATGTAACTACGTGCCAGCAGGCACCGTCACAGATCTGGTTGACTGTATTTTCCCTGAAGAGTTCTTGACTTGCGCGGGCGATTGCATCAATGACGTTGATGGCGACGGAACGTGCGATGAAAACGAACTGGGTGGATGTACTGATGCAACCGCCTGCAACTACGACGAAACAGCTACAGAAGAGAATGGTACGTGCACGTACCTCGAAACGATCTCGCTTGGCGAAGGATTGGGAGACGTCATCGTCTATGATTGTGACAACGTCTGTTACAATGATGCTGACGGAGATGGTGTTTGCGACGAACTTGAAGTTCCAGGTTGCACAGACGAATCTGCCTGCAATTATGATGGAACATATACTGAAGAAGACGGTTCATGCGATTACTGCTGTGCAGCCACAGCTTCCGTAGAAGGCTATAACATTTCAATTGAAGCGGTTCAAGAAACACCCAATGGAACACAGTACCGCATGTATGTTGAGACTCCAAACGCAACCGACATCTTGAGCGCGGTTGTTGGTGATGCTGCGAATCCAACTTACATTTTGAGCACGCAACCTATTTTCCGAACAGGAGTCAATACTGAGGTTACTGCGAACGTAATGAATCCGGCGTTCTTCCCAATATTCCCAAGTTTGGAATGGGAAAGCTGGGTAACCATCGGAATTGAAAACAACATGATCTCTGCAGATGAGTCATTGGTTTCCTTGGTTCCTGAAACTACCGACTGGGTGGCCAATTTCAATGCCGGAAATGGTGTGACCATGGAAGGAGCCTTTGGAGATGGATGGTACACTCTTTCGAATGTTACCAATGGCCTTTCGGGTGATGATCAGCGCGTGCTGGTAGGTCAGTTTACCACAGAAGGAATTTTGAGCGGGCAGATTTTCGTTCAAATGTTCCCAGAAGGTGACTCGGATAACGCAATTGCTGTTCACTTGCCATTTGGCTACTCAACAGACGATGCAGAAGCACCTGTGTTTACATATGTACCTGCGGACATGTCTCAGAGCTGCTCTGACGCGCATCCAACAGAAATGGCCGTGGCGGTTGATGAAGGATGTTTCCCGGATGCGGTTGTTACCGTTTCAGAGGAGATTACAGATGCTGACTGCGGTTATACGCTGACGCGAACATTCACTGCAACGGATGCATTTGGAAATAGTGCAACAGCAACCCAAACGGTTCAATTGCTGGACTCTGAAAACCCTGTGGCAGTTGCGCAAGCGGATTTCTCAGCGCAATGTTCGGAGGACCTGACTCCTGGAGCAGGTTCAGCAGAATACCCAACGGATTCCTATGACAATTGCGCAAGCGAGCTGGATTACAGCTATGTTGATGCGCCGTTCACGCCAGGTTTCGATCTTACGGGTTCGACTGCTGACTTCAGCACGGAAATGGGCTTCAACTTTGGAGGGCCATTCGGGGCTTCCCTGTTCCTTGAGGCGAACGGTGTTACCATCGGCGCTGGGGCAGAATTGACTTATGATGACTTGACTTCAAACAATGCGGATCACCGCGGAGCAATTGCAGTTGACATTGATGGTTCTACGATCAACCTCAGCGTTGAGGGTACTGGTGGATTCCCATTTGCATATGACTATGCACACGTGAACATCACGAACATATCGTCAGACGATATTGCATCGGTTACGATCAATACAAATGGAATTGCTGACGGTGCGGATGTTTCCGTATCGACTACAAGCAATAGCATTTCCATCTCATGGACAGGCAATGCGATTTATGCGGATGGAGATGCTGCAACAGCCTCTTTGGATAGCCCGTCAACGTGCCTCGAAAACGGCGGAGTGATGCGTACATGGACTGTGACAGATGACTGCGGAAATGCGGACACAGCCGTTCAGTACATCACAATCATTGACACCGAAGGGCCAACCTTCACCTCTACACCGCAAAACATTGAATTGAATTGCAACGATGAGATTCCGATGGGAAGCCCTGCAGCCGAAGACTGTTCAGCGGTAACAATGTCCGAAGCGGTTGACGTAATCAGTGAAGGCTCTTGTGGCACCAGCTACACCATCCACCGCACGTGGACGGCGACAGATGAGTGCGGAAACGCTTCAGATTACACGCAAACAATCATGGTGACAGACCAGGTTGCACCAACCTTTACTTCGTTCCCTGCAGATGTGACTTACACCTATGGAGAGGACATGGAAGAAGTTGCACCTACTGCAGAAGATGATTGCAACGAGGTGACCATTGATTACAGCGATTCAGCAGACAACAGCAATATTGAAATCACCGTTATCACACGAACGTGGACGGCGACTGACGCTTGTGGCAATAGCACTTCTCAAGATCAAATCATTACAGTGAATGAAATCTTGGGTTGCACTGATGCAGGTGCTTGCAACTACAATGATGGCGCTTCCTACGACGATGGAAGTTGTGATTTCTGCTCCTGTGGATCAGGAGGAGAGGCCGGATTTGGTCTTGAATTGGAATTGGTCGAAACGCAGGACGGAAGCATTGAAGGCCTGAGCGCTGGAATGAGCACGTACCGAGTGTATGTAACAACCCCATCAGCGGCCGACTTTGTAAGTTCTGTCTCAGGTGATGAGACGAACCCGGCATTCTTGCGATCGACAACAAGTTTCTACCAAAATCCTTTTGGAGGACTTACACCTGACAACATCAACCCATTGTTCTTCACGGTTGTGCCGTCCTTGAACTATGACAGCTGGTTGACCATTGGAATCGATGGTGTTGCGGAAGCTGGCGAGAGTGCAATTTCAGTTGTGCAAGCACCTGAAGATAATTGGATCAGCACATTCAATGGTGGCGGAGATTTGGAATTGGATTCTTTCTTCGGTGGTTCATGGTTCGCATTGATCACTGCAAACAACGGTTTTGCAGGTGACGACCAACGCGTATTGGTTGCGCAGTTGACCACGGATGGAGATGTAAGCGGACAGTTATATGTTCAGGTCTTCCCGAATGGCGACCAATCCCTTGACACCTACCTCACCTTGAGTTTCGGTGGCAATGAATGCGGTTGCATGGATGAAACAGCTTGTAATTACAGCGCAGTTGCCACTTATGATGACGGATCATGTGCCTATCCAGCCCTAGGATACGATTGTGATGGGGAATGTGAAGGCGATGAAGACGGTGATGGAGTATGCGACGCGCTGGAAATCTTCGGTTGTACCATAGAAGGAAACTGCAACTATGACCCTGCGGCCACTGAATTGGATGAATCGATGTGTGCGGTTTCACCATTCTGCATCGGTTGTAATGACGAGGCAGCATGTAACTTCAACCCGAATGTTATTCCTGAGCCAAACTTCAACGACGGTTCTTGTACATACCCTGAGGAAGGGTTCAATTGCGACGGCGAATGCCTTGATTACAATGGTGATTTGATTTGCGATATCCTCCAAGGATGTGGTGATGAGTCAGCATGCAATTATGAGGACGTTGAGTATCCATCGCTCGATTTCTGTGACTTCTGCAGCTGCTTGAATGTGAGCACGAGCCATGAAGGATATGGAGTTGACGTGGAGTCAATGGCTTCGAGCATTGAAGGCCTCACAACGTACCAAGTGTTCGTTACTACAGCGAACTCCACGGACGTTTTGAATGCCATCTTGGGCAACAACCAAAATCCAATTGTTTTGGCTGCGTCTAGCCAGATTTACCAAAATATCCAAGGATCATTCTTGCCTTCAGCTCCTGAGCTGTTTGGATTCTATCCAATGTTGACGGCTGACTCGTATGTTACCATCGGTGATAATACACCAGCAACAGTAATTGACCTTCCACCCGTTGATACTGGTGGATACCCAACATGGGTCAACGAATTCGAAAACGGTGATAACATTGTAATCGATGACGTGATTGGAAGCGGATGGTACATCAACGCGGACAACATGGACGCTCAGTATGGCTTGGCAGGTGATGACAACCGCGTATTGGTTGCACAAATCACGACTACAGGAACCATTCACGGTGAGTTGTTCGTTCAGATCTTCCCTGAAGGATTGTCTGCAGGTAACACCATGTACATTTCCCTATCATTTGGTAGTGACAACTGCGGTTGCACTGATGAAACAGCTTGCAACTACAGCGAAGAGAACTACGAAGACGATGGAAGCTGTGACTATCCAATCGATGGAGAAGGGTGCAATGCGTGCCTGTATGATCAGCAGCCACCGGTTATGGTTTCTTCTGAGGATTACACAACAGAGTGCTCAAGCGTTGACTCTGATATCCGCGAGCCTTTGGTTGTTGACGAATGTGATCCTGTTTTGGACGCCACTTTTGTGGATGCCATCACATCAGGTGATTGCGATGGTGATTATACCATTGTTCGAACATGGACATTTGCAGACAATGCAATGAACACGGTTTCAGTCGATCAGACCATCACGGTCGTCGACACAACGGCTCCAACGTTCACGGCACCTGCAGACACGGATGTAGCTTGTACAGATGACACCAGCGATTTGACCATTACGGGCGATGTCGAAGATGCGGCTGACGCTTGCAGCTCTGCAGTTATCGTAGGCTACACAGACGCTGCTGGCGACGACAACTGCTTTGGTGGAGACGTGATTGTTCGAACATGGACGGCAACTGACGACTGTGGCAACATGAGCTCTGCGGTTCAAATCATCACATTGGTGGATGCCGTTGCTCCATACTTCACTTCTGTTCCAGCAGACGTTGACCTCGAATGCGGCGATGACCTTCCAATGGACATGGCCACTGCTGAAGATGTATGCTCCGGCGCTACGGTCACAATGGCCGATGTCGAGAGCGATGCGAATTGCACGGGAATGGCAGTGATTATACGAACATTCACGGCAACTGACGGATGTGGAAATTCATCCACTGCAGTGCAGACCATCACACGTGTAGATACTCAAGCACCATCGGGTACAGTAATGGACGCTGAAGTATCGTGTGATGAATACGATGCAACTGCAGCGTATGGATCTTATGAGACTTCTGACAATTGCATGAGTGATGTTTCGGTATCATGGACGGAAGTGTCGAGCACACAAGAAGGTTCTAACGGATGCTTCGCAGTTGAACGCGAGTACACCTTTACAGACGGATGCGGAAACAGTGCTTCGGTCATTCAAACGATTACGGTTACCGACGATGTGGCTCCGGTCATGGATGAGGTTGCCGCAGCGGTTGAATTGCAATGCGGAGAGGAACTTTCTGGCATGCCAGGTGCAACGGATAACTGCTCAGCAGTTGAAGTAACCTATGAGGACGTTGAAACTTCAATGGGCTGTTCAGGCGCGATGAACTTCATTCGAACGTACACAGCAACAGATGCATGTGGTAATTCTGTAAGTGCATCACAAGAGGTGACATTCAATGATTTGATTGCTCCAACCTTTACCACGCCAATGGACGTGACGGTAGAGTGCGACACGGACTTGATGGACCCCTCTTCGACGGGCGATGTCATGGATGCGGCAGATGTTTGCAGCGCGGACATCTTCGTAACGTTCACAGATGAGTTGTCAACTTCAGAGGGTTCATGCCTTGCTGACAATGTTGTAACGCGAACGTGGACCGTCACAGATGGTTGCGGAAACGCTTCGACTGATGTGCAAGTGATCACTTTGGAAGACACAACAGCACCTGTTGTGATCTACGAAGAGAACATCACGCTTTATGATTCAGCTAGTGAGACCATCGATGACTTCGTTGGCATCACTGAGATTTATGATGCTTGCAGCGATTACACGTACACCACCACGGACATCTTCTCTGGCTCTGGTATCTATAGCTACCAGCTCAACCGAACCATGGTCTTCACGGATGCTTGTGGAAACACGACGACCATCGAGCAATTCGTAACAGCGATTTACTCAACAGGTTGTACTTATGCTGATGCAATCAACTACGACGAAGCCGCAATCATTGATGATGGTTCTTGTGTCTACGAGGGTTGCACGGATATGGCATCCGCGAACTACAATCCGATTGCTTCGGTTGATGATGGTTCTTGTGTAACGGTTGGTTGCATGGATCCAGCAGGTTATGATTACAATCCTGATGCGAACTACCCAGGCGGATGTGATTATCCAGATCCATGCCCAGGTGACATCAACGATGACGGAACGGTTAACGTGAGTGACTTGTTGGAGTTCTTCCAGCTCTACGGCGTTGATTGCCCAGAATAAAAATCAAATGGTTTTATAGAATTCGAGTCTGGCAAGACCGATTCCTAGGGAGGGGGCTGCATTTCGATGCAGTCCCTTCTTTTTTTTATGCCCAATCGCAGCTCTTAGTAATGGAAATCTGTTAAAGCAAAGCACAGCTCGGGCAGGGGCGGGTGGAATGCCTTAATTTTGAGGTTCAATAGCAACGATGGAAACGGAAGAACAAAAGCGGAAACGCCTCGAGAAACAATTGGATGACACCCACCAATGGCCGTGTCCTTTTTCGTTTAAATTTATTTTACCGGCGAACGAAGCGTCCATTGCAGCGTTAAAAGCAATTTTCACATCTTCGGCTCAGTTCAGTGAACGACCGTCGCGCAAAGGCAATTACACAGCGTATACCATCATCGAAACAGTGGGGTCTGCTGAAGATGTTTTCATGCGTTACGAGTCCGCTGCAAGGATTGAGGGAATTATCTCTTTGTGACCATGACGGCTGAATCCTTCGAGACTTTCTTAGAAAATGCAGCAATGGCCTTGCTGCTCATGCTTGCAGTGCTGGCGGGATGGGTCATTTTGAAGCGAATGTCATCTGCGATGCGCAAGGGCGTAATTGCGGCGGAATCTCATTTGGTTGACGGTTTGAAGGTTACTGTCAATCGAGCTACAGTGGTCGTTGGGTTTACGGTTCCTGATGGCTGGACAGCTGATTGCCACTTGACGCTGGTGGATGAGTCGCGCGTACCTCTGAAAACATTGCATGCAGGTCCGTTGGAAAGAGGGGACCATTCTTTTTCGTGCGATGTATCGGAGATAAAGGCTGCGTTCGTGTGTTTTGAGACCCGTGGTCAATCCTTGGAACGGAGAATCACTTGAGCGGTTACATACGCTCTGGCATTTGTATGCCGAGCAATCCCATGGCGTCCTCGATTTGTTGGGTAAAGAAGTGACAGATTGTCGTTCGAGCGACACGCAATGAATCGTTTTCGATTTGGAGTATCGGATGATCCTGGTACCAACGGCTATATGCCTTTGTAAGTTCATAGCAGTGATTCGCGATGAGACTGGGGTCGCATTCGGAGGCAGCTTGCTTGAGTACATTGGGCCAATGCAACCCAAGCTGAATGATGCGCAACTCGGTTTGATCCCAAACACGTGCATCCAGGTTTGATGCATCCAAAGCACCGTACGATTCTTCACTTTTCCGCAATACACTTTTGGCTCGGACAAAATTGAACTGAATGAATGGCCCGGTATTGCCGATGAAGTCAATAGACGCCTTGGGATCGAACATCATGGATTTCTGGGGTGATACTTTGAGTAAAAAGTATTTGATGGCACCGTATCCGACTTGCTTGAATAATGTTTCTTTTTCAGCCTCGCTGAGGTCTTCCACCTTGCCCAGTTCGGTCGCCATTTCCTTGGCTGTTTCAGCCATTTCGGCGAGCAATTCATCGGCATCAACGACCGTTCCTTCCCGGGACTTCATTTTCCCTTCAGGCAACTCGACCATGCCGTAGCTCAAGTGTCGATTCCGATCTGCTCCCTCTACGCCGAGCAGTTTCAACAATTTGAAAAGGACTTTGAAGTGGTATTCTTGTTCGTTACCAACCGTGTAGATTTGACGATCGAGTCCTGGAAAGTCCTCATACCGTTGGATGGCTGTGCCAATGTCCTGGGTCATATACACGGAAGTGCCGTCCTTACGCAGCACCAGTTTTTCATCAAGTCCTTCTGCCGTGAGATCAGCCCACACGCTTCCGTCTTCCCGCTTGTAAAATGCGCCGGTTTCCAAGCCGCGCATGACCAAATCCTTTCCCAATAAGTAGGTTTCGGACTCATAATATAACTTGTCAAAATCCACTCCCATTTCTGCATACGTTACGGCAAAGCCATCATACACCCACCCGTTCATTGCCTTCCATAATGCAACAATATCGGGATCGTTAGCTTCCCAGCGGGCCAAGTAATCCCGTGCCATCTCCATCAATTCAGCCGCATTCTTCGCCTCATCTTCCTCCATGCCTTGGTCCATGAGGGCTTTGACTTCTTTTTTGTACTCTTGATCGAAACGGACATAGTATTTTCCGACCAGCTTGTCACCTTTCAATCCCGCACTTTCAGGCGTTTCTCCGTGACCATACTTGGTCCAAGCCACCATGGACTTGCAAATGTGAATGCCGCGATCATTGATGATTTGCACTTTGACCACATGGTGTCCAGCAGCTTCTAAAATGCGTGATACGCTGTACCCAAGAAAGTTGTTTCTCAGGTGTCCCAAGTGCAGCGGCTTGTTCGTGTTGGGAGAGGAGTACTCCACCATTACCTTGGGCAGCGATGCGGGCGTGCCGAAGCCATAATGTTCAGATTGGACGGCATTGGTCAATTCATTCGTCCAATGCGCGGGAACGATGGTCAGATTCAAAAATCCTTTTACGACTTGGTATGCGCTGATCAGTTCATGCGATTCCACGAGGTACTTGCCCAAATCTTCGGCGGTGGCTTCGGGTGACTTTTGCGAGGCACGCGTCAGCGGAAAAACCACGACTGTCCGGTCGCCTTCAAACTCTTTTCGGGTTTGTTGCACTTGGACGGTGTTCGCTTCAATGGTCGCTTGGAAGCACTTTTCGCAGGCGAGGACCACTGCTGCTTGGATGTTTTGATCTAAGGTAGGCATGACAATGTCAGAGAGGTTAGCGAAGTGTTATGCTCGTGGGAGGTGAATTTCAGCAATCATGCAACGAGCGCTTCCACCGCCGCAAGTCTCGATGGTCTCGAGGTCGGAATGGATGATTTGTCCGTGCTTTTTTAGACGTTCAATCTGTTCTGAGTCCAATGCATGAAAGGCACTTGAACTCATAGCGATGACGGGGCCATTGGATCCTTCTAGCTCCAACATATTGCCCGCAAATTGTTCGATTTGTGATTCGCTCAATGCGATGATTTCGCGTCCGTCAGAAGCTAACTCATCGCTCACGGCTTGGCGTTCTTCGGCGTCATCAATGCTGTCGAGACAAATGGCACAGAATCGGGTGCCAATGCTCATCATCACGTTGGTATGGTAAATGGGATGGCGCTTGCCTTCCGCGGATTGCATCGCTGAGAAGGCGACTGGTTCGTAATCCAATTCTTGGCAAAAATGAAGGAGGGCGGTCTCGTCTGTTCGCGAACTAATTGCCGCATAGGCCTTGCGATTTATCCGGTCGAGCACCATGCTACCGGTTCCTTCTAGGAATCGATTGTGCAATTCAAATTCGGTGAAATCAACAATGTTTTGAATGCCAAATCCCGCTTCGTGCTCAAGTTGTACGATAACATCCTCTCTCCGCTCTTCGCGGCGATTAGGAGCGAACATGGGATACAAGCAAACGGTGCCTGTTTCATGGGTTGAAATCCAGTTGTTGGGAAACAATGCATCTGGCGTTGCATGCGGCAATTGTTCTTCAAAGACAAAAACATTCACGCCGGCATCTCCCAATGCGTTTGAGAGCCGATCAAACTCGGCCTGTGCCTGCTCAATGACCGTGGACGCTGAAACTCCTTCTAGGGTTTTCTGGTACAAATTATTCGTGGCAGTCTCCTCATTCTTTCGAAAAGAATGAGGCCGAATCATGAAAACGTTGGATGTACTCTGGTTCATACCGGATTAGTTTCTACGCAATGGTAGAGTGGAGCAGCGTAGCAGTCCACCCATTTTAGAGGTCTCATTCAGTTCTGCTTCAATCACATCGTATCCCCATGCTCGCATTTGCTCATTTGTCCTTTTCGCGGAACGATTTGAAACGACGGTGCCGGGCTCAAGACTCAAGACATTGCAATGCATGTCTTGCATTTCTTCCGCTGAAACATCCATGATGTGCGCGTCAGAATACCGACGCAGCAAGGCGTTGAGTTCTTCATCGCGAGCAAACCCGGGTCGGTGGATCATCAAATGACCGAGGCCCAAGGGCGCACAGCAGCAATCGAGGTGAAGTGCATTTTTCAAGGGCTCGGTATCGGATTTTTCCAATTCAAAGCCAAGAATCTGTTTCTGGGGAAACTGGGAGCGGAGCCATTCGATGGCTGCGACATTTGTGCGTGCCGTGGTATACTTTGAAAACCGCTCTTCTCCTGCATAGCCTACCCAAATTTCATCGCCCATAGGCATGATGTCTCCGCCTTCCATTCGCACGGAAGCAGGCGGATGAATCAGCGTCCCTGGATATCGGTTGAGCATGGATTCTAAGCCCTTTTGTTCGTTCACTCGATCCTCAACAAGGTGGGTCATGATAAACTTCCCGTCAATCACCAACCCGATATCACGCGTAAAGACTTGGTTGATGCCGATGGAGTCAGGCCTCAACACCTGGATTCCTTTGCGCGTCAACTGCTCGGCTAGGCAGTTGAGCTCATGTGCGACAGCATCCTCTGTCGGATAGGTTCCTTGAGCAACGTGCAGTCGGGACTGTGGGTCATACGTTTCCGCCAAGGTAGGAGCCAACCCCATGCCTTCGCCAATGCCTACCATGACTGCCTTCAGAGGCGACCATTCATCCTGGATGTGCCATTTGATTGACTCCATCGTGATCGTGATTATTTCTGAGCTGTAGGATCATTCTCCCTCCTGTGACGCAATCCTCCAACCATCGCATCGCTGCTCATCATGTAAGCTGAGCCCGATTCATTGAAATTTGGGGGCAAGAAACACCAGTGGCTTGAATCCACGTGGGACAGCGCCCAGATGCGATTGAAACCGGTGATTTCCCAGTATCGGAATGGGAGAGAGTCACCTTCTTCGATTTCTTTCTCGAAATATTGGGCGTTTCCTTTGCCATAATTGGACTCTACCATGCCTTTCATGCCTTTAGGGCTGGGGCCTTCGTAGTGAGGCAGGAACTCGACGTAATGACGCAAGTTCATGTTGAGGAGGACCACTTCTTGGTCTCCGTCTAAGAATGCCGGGCTGGCATAAACAACTTCTGCCATTTCCGTTCGGTTTTGCACGCCACGTTCTGTCCAATAATCGAGGGCTCGAATGCTGCTATTGATGAAAGCTGTATCCGAATTTTTGTGCAGGGGAAAGTGGTGCATCAATTGGCTCCAGTCTGCATCATTGGTACTTTCGAAATAATCGAAAAGATTCTGGGTAATATTTTCCAATGTATCCAGAGCGACAAAGGAGTTCAATCGGTCATCGGCAATGGAGACGGCCAATGATTCATTTTTCAGGTCAAAGGATGAAGAAACGCCCTCTGATTTAGAATCGCTGCCTTTTGAAGCCACGGGGTCGCTTTCGCAGCCTTGGAGAGCAAGTGCCAGGACAAGAGGGAACAGGAAGATTTGTGGGAAATGCTTTGTCATCATGCCACAAAAATAGGCAGTCAATTGGGAAAGTAGCCTTTATTTCGTTGTGCTTCTTGTTCTGCGATTAAGAATGAGAATCGCGCAGCATTGTTGATTTGTTCGTTTCGGCGTTGTACGTTCGGCGCATTCAAGATCTCAAATCGTTTTTTCGGCGCGATTTGGTGCCTGATTAACTTTTGAATCAGCCCATTGCCAGGCTTGCACAGGAACTTCTCATTTTCGGGCGTTTTCCGCAGTTGTTCCGCTTTTGAAAAGTCAGTTTCGGCATTTTCGGTGAGTTCAAAGTTCTTCCAATCGGACCATCTGGCAATGTCTCCGCTGGGGTATGGAGGAAAATCGCCGGGTTCTGGAAGGTGCACTTGCGAGGCAAGTTTGAATAATCCAAAACACTGCACTGCGGCATCTCGAAATCCATTTTCGTCAGGCTCCGATGCAAAGACAAGCCGCATCAATCCTCCCAAGCTCGTAAGGCAATCTCCGTCTACGAAAGGAATGCCAAACTCATCCAATTCCATGGCTTCCAATCGATGGAAAAGAGCTTGATAACGCTCTTCAAAAATGTGCAGAGCAACGGTTTCCCCAGGAAGAGGCAGCAAGTTTAACGGAAAAAGCGGTACGCTGGGAGTGTTCACAACTTTGGAACATCTATGCCATCGATTGGTTCACTTCTGCATTGAATTATTCCATTCGCTTTTATATCCTTTGTTATGAGGAGGTTAGGTCAAATGAATTGCTGCGGTCTTGCTTTTTTATTGCGAGCCGGCCATTTCGATCCTTCAGTTGAACCAAAATCTCACGTTCCTCCCCATTGCGCCACACCCGAACCATCACCTCATCGCCTGGATGGAAGCGAGAAACACTTTCTTGTAATTCGGGAAAATCTGAGATTTCTTGACCGTCTATGGCCAACACAACGTCTCCAATTTCCAACCCTGATTCGGCGGCTCCACTTCCGGGTACCAAATCCGTAACGGCGCATCCTTTTATTTCCGTCATGTCCAATTGCTCGGCAATTACCTCAGTGACGGGTTCAATCTGAATTCCAAGGTAAGCCCGTTGCACTTTTCCATAGCGCATCAAGTCTTGCGCTACCTTTTCCACGATGGTAGAGGGCACTGCAAATGAATAACCCGCGTAACTTCCTGTTCTTGAAGCGATGGCGGTGTTTATTCCGATGAGCTCCCCTCGGGTGTTGACGAGCGCTCCGCCGCTGTTTCCGGGGTTTACTGCGGCATCAGTTTGAATGAAAGATTCGATGGGGAAGACACCTCGATCGGGACGGGCACGCAGCAAATTGATATTGCGTGCTTTTGCGGATACAATTCCAGCGGTTACGGTAGAAGTCAAATCAAAAGGGTTTCCAACAGCAAGCACCCAATCGCCGATTCCTACTTGATCGGAATTTCCGAATTCGATAAAAGGAAGAGGAAAATCCGCTGATATTTTCAACATGGCCAGATCGGTAGAGGGATCGGTTCCGATGACCTCTGCGATGTACGTGCGGTTGTCATTCATCGAAACGGTTATTTCTTCTGCGCCTTCAATGACATGGTTATTGGTGACGATAAAGCCTTCGTTACCAATAATGACACCGGATCCGGATCCTTGGTGCACTTCTTCCGGCGAACGGTACCCTAACATTTCGTACCAGGGGTTCAAAGGAATGCGTGTTCGCATGGCGGTTCTGACATGAACAACGGCCCCAACAGATGTTTGAGCGGCTTGGGCAAAAGAAGGCAGTGCAGAATATTCTTGAGCCGGTCCTTTGTATGTTTCGTTTGATACCAGGGATGCTTGAGCAACGTCATTTGCAGCGACCCGAGGCAATTGAATGGTTTGAGACGTTTGCAGCGGTGCTTGGGGGCCAAACAGAAAAAAAATAGCTGCACCGGAAAAGCCAGCGACGAGTCCAATTGCTAAAATCTTGAAAGTATTCATGTCCATGGGTTCTTGACTCAAATGAACATCAAAGCATCATTTCTGATTGCGAAGGAGTTGCAAATAAATTTTAAAGGACTCCATAAGTCCTGTTAAAATTCCATGAAAGTGATGGTTCCTTACTTCGAGGCCAAACCAATCTCTTTCAGCCGCTGAACGAGGTATTCACCAGCGCTAATGGGCTCCTCGGCAGCAGTCTCACCATCGGGGATTAAATGCGGCATTGCGTCCAAACGCATTTCCGGTCTTGGGTGGCAGAAAAAGGGCATGGAGAAGCGCGGTTTGCCCCATTCGCTTCGAGGCGGATTAACGACGCGGTGCGTGGTCGATTTCAATTGGTGATTGGTCAGCCGTTGCAGCATGTCGCCAACATTGATGACAATATGCTCGGGCAAGGCTGTAACGGGCACCCACGTGTCGTCGTGGCGCAATACTTCGAGCCCCGATGCAGACGCGCCGACCAATAAAGTGATTAGGTTGATGTCTTCATGCTGGCCAGCACGGACGGCAGAATCAGGTTCTCCAGTGATGGGGGGATAGTGGATAGCTCGTAAGATGGAATTGCCTCCGGCAACCCAGCTTTCAAAGTAGGATTCATCCACTTTCAAATGGATCGCAATCGCCTGAAGCATGATTTGCCCAAGATTTTCCAACGCTTCAAACGCTTGTTCAGCTGTTGCTTTGAACTGGGGTGTTTCTGCTACATCAGAATTTGAAGGGAAATGAGTCAAATCCGCATCCGAAGGTGGATTCGGTTGACCGACCTGCCAAAATTCTTTTAAGTCGGCGGCTTCACTGTCTTTCGCATGTTCAACGCCCATGCGAACAAAACCGCGCTGGTTGTTGGTCTCAGGTCGTGCGTAGGCCTTTTTTTGTTCCGGACTCAATCCGAAAAAGTCTCGTGATTGTGCGTACAAATCTTCAATCAGGGCGTCTGGAATTCCATGGCCATGGATGGCGACAAATCCGATGCTTTCGTATGCGTTGCCAAGGTTGCTTACGAACTTGTTTCGCAGTTCTTGACTGCCTTTTGTGAAGTCCTGGATGTCCAGGGTAGGGATTCCAGCGACGAAACTCATCTCTTGATTTTCCATGTGGCTTCTTCAGGTTTGTATAAGGTCGAATTTACGAAGGACTCCTCAAGTAGCCGAGCTTGGGCTTCCCAAGAGCTGTTTTTTTCAATCCAAATGCGCGATTTCTTTCCAATTTCTGCACATTTTGACTTGTTGGTCAAAAGCTCATCAATGGCATGAGCAGTGGCTGTAGGACTTTCTGCCAACACCAAAGGAGGCGCTGCGGTGTCATGCTCCGGAAACCCACTCAATACATGGGGCGTGGTGATGCAAGGAAGTTCCATCGCCATCGCCTCCAGAATCTTATTTTGCTGGCCTGTTCCTATTCGGAGTGGTGCAACGAATGCGTCAGCGGAGGCATATGCGGTTCTCAAGTCATCGATCCATCCGGTAATGATCACTTGGTCACTGGCCAGCTTTTGTACTTCAATCGTGGGTTTAGTTCCTGCAATCACCACTTGAACATCCGGCGTTTGGATTTTGGGTAAAATGTCATTCACAAGCAGCTTGGCTGCATCGACATTTGGAGGGTAGCTCATGTTGCCAGTAAATAAAATGACAGATTTTGCATTGGGTTTTTTCTCGGTTGCGTTGCCGTTATTGAAGTACTCCGAATCGACACCATTCGGGATGACGTCAATGGCGTTTCTGCCCGGATGAGCAATGAGTTTGCGATCGGCTTGGCTAATGATGGTTTGTCCATCAAAATAATCGAATACAATGGATTCGTAGCGGGCAAGTCGATGGGCTTCCAATTGAAAAATCCATCGAGAACCCATCGGACGAAGCGCTGCGTTCCGATTCATTCCTGCACTGAGTGCGTCCATGTAATCCAACACCTTGGGAATTTGATGGTCGTTTCGCACATACTCGGCCATGCGCACAAGTTGGCAGTGAATCACATCGGGCCCCAGTTGGCCCATCCATTGATGAAGCTCATGATCCGCTTTGCGCTGGTAAAACCAGTGGATTTGAAATGGACGTGAGCTTAGTGCAGCGAAAGCCAGACGCACCCATCGTTTCCAACGATTCACTTTGTACCATTTCAGTCCAGTGGTTACTTGGCTCAAGGCCAATTGGGCTTCTTTCGAAGGATGTTCTTCTGTAAGGGTGAATAAAAAGACCTCATGGTCCTTATTCAGCATGCGCATTTGGTGATAGGCGCGAACGCGGTCTCCCTTATCCAGTGGCCAAGGAAGTCGTGATGTGATGAAAAGGATTTTCAAAGCGTCTCCAAATGTGCGATTTGCTCGAGCATTCTATTCACGATGGACTGGTTTTCGAATTGCTCCATAACGAAAGCGCGGCTGCGTTTTCCGATTGCCTCTGCCTCTTCGGGATTGTTGAGTAATTCTACGATCCGCGATGCAAATTCTTGGGGAGTATCGGCGAGATGGAAATGTTCTCGGTCATTTCCTGGAATGCCTTCCATCCCAATGGCTGTTGATACGATGGGGCGGCCACCTGCCATAGCTTCTATGGCCTTTACGCGCATGCCACTGCCACTCAGGAGCGGCACAATCATGATGCCCCCACTGGTCATCATGTCCCACGCATTTTGAACTTCACCTAAAACCTCCACATTCGGGGTGTCAAGCCATGGCGGATCTTCCGGGAAATTTCGTCCGGCCAAACAAAGCTTCGCGCTCGGAACCTGCTGCAGGACCAACGGCCAAATGCGACTAATGAACCATCGAATGCCTTGAATGTTGGGCCGCCAGTCCATGGCTCCTAAGTGAAAAACGTGATGAACAGGCCCGTGTGAAGCTGGGGGCAATTCTGCCACGTCGAGGCCAAATGGCACAACGTGAATAGGCACCGAACATCCCATCGCTTCAAAGTGTCTTTTGTCATCCTCAGAAATCGCAGCGATGGAATCAAAGTCATGCATGACATTTATCTCGTATTCTTCGAGACGATCGGCAAGCCATTGCAGGTAGAGTCGCTTCGTCATCGGCTTGGTCTCCTGGGCGAGGTGGTGCCAAATGCGGTGCTCAATGTTGTGCGCTCTAAGCATCGCAATCCCATCGCAATATTTGCGTACTGTCGGGAGATAGGGAGCGGTGAATAAGCTCTCGAAAATGACCAGGTCAAATGCTGTTTTTCGGAAAATGTCCGTTAGAATTCGCTCAAAATCAAGCGAATAAAAACGGGAGATGTTGTAGCTATCCCCCGTAACCAAATCCGAGAGCGCATCCAGTTTTCTCAGTGTTGTATCCACTGGAATGGCCTCGATTTGTGTGGCTTGGAGGTATTCTGTTTCGAGTTCGTCGGGTTGAAAAGGATGCTTTTCGGTGGCGACGGTCAGGATTTTAACCTCATGCTTGCCGGACATCAACAAACCACGAGTCAACGCATCCATTGCCCTGCATCCACCATCCCTACTCGGTCGAGGTGGTTTATGGCAGAGTTGAAGTATTCGCATGAACGCATGAGTTTAAGAGCCCAAATTTAAGAGCTAATGGTTTGCGTTGTCCGAGGCTTTCGAAGGGCAAACGAAATTTTACCCGAATCCCTGGAAGCCTTCCACGTGAGAAAGAATGCCAAGGGAAATAGCACAAACGTGCTCATCCACATGCCGAGCCAAGGTTCAATGCTTCCTGCTCGAATCATTTGCTCACCCACGATTGAAAGGATGTAATAACCGAGAAAGATCATGATCGCCAATACGGTTGGCATGCCGAGGCCTCCCTTTCTAATAATTGCGCCGAGCGGGGCTCCAATAAAAAACAGAAGAATGCAACTGAGCGAAAGGAAAAATTTCCGGTGCCACTCAATCGCATGCCGATCCTGTGCGGTTTTTTTTGATTGGATTTCTTCAAGGGCATTAGCGATGCCTTGCCGAGCATTCCTTGCGAGGCTACGAGCGCCATCGAATGCCATACGCTGTTCTGTTGGGCTCAGCACCTCTAAAATGCTCGAGCTGGCTTTGGTAACCCCCAATGCTTGCAATTGAATTGTATCCCGCAGTAAAGTGGTTTGTCGCGCTCCAAATTGCTCAATGTTGCGTTGTTTATCGTGGTTCAAGCTCTCCAGAGAATCCATGGCAGCTTGCAGCTGATGCACCGTCATCATTTCATGCGCTCGCTTAAACAGCCCCTCATCTACCTTGCTGAAGTCCAGTGAAGTCATATCGATTTCGAAGATTTGTCGTTCAAATTTTGAAGCTATGTGCGGATGCAATCGTTCTTTTCGTCTTTTGGATTGTTCCAAGTCTTCTTCGTAGCTCGCTCCATCATGCAGGGTCAGTAGGAGTCGGTCCGCTTTTTGCTCCATTCTTCCCGAAGTAGCACGGATTACTCGAGAAACACCTGTTTCGCCTTCCCGATGATCGTGGATTAAAATGTCTTTCAAGGTACCGTCCTCGGTTTTTTCATCAACCCGAATGGCAAACCCCTCAATCCCATTGTAAAATGCCCCTTCAGTCAAGTTGAGTGCAGGTTTTTGCTTGGTCACTGAGAACAGCAATGCACGGAATTTCAAATTGGCGACTGGCCACGCGGCATTGGAAAACCAGAAAGCTCCGCAGGCAATGGCAATCATCGCAAGGGTCAATGGCCGCAAGATGCGCGGCAGGGAGAGTCCTGCTGATTTGAGTGCAGTCAACTCATTTTTTTCGGCCAGTGAACCCATGGCCATAATCGAAGCGATGAGAATGGCCAGCGGAAGGGCAAGATTGACCAATCGAGCCGAAGCGTACAGCATCAGCTCACCAATCACCCATGGTTCCAAACCCTTTCCAATCAAGTCATCCGCATACACCCAAAGGAATTGCATATCCAGGATGAACAGTGCCACAGGCATAGTGATTGCAAATGGCGCCAAGAAATTGCGCAGTAAGAGTCGAGCGAACCTTCTCACCGTTCAAAGATAGGTGTCGCACGAATGCTCCGCACTTTCCTTAACTTGCCGCATTCAACAACCCAAGACATGCATAAATTATCGACCTTTTCAACGTTTTGCTTCGCCTTAGCTGCGTTTTTGTTTTCAGGATGTGGCACCCCTTCGACGGAAGACAGCGCCGCTGAAAACGACTGGAGTCCATTGGTTTCTGAATCGAAAGGAGCCAGTGCCGCCGATGCGGATGGATTTGTTTGGCAGACGGAACAGTTTGCTGACCTCAAGATTGTGCGGTATCAAGTTGGGGGGTGGGACAAATTGGACAATCGTCAAAAGGCCTTGGTTTATTGCCTCAATCAGGCAGGATTAAGCGGTCGAGACATTATGTACGATCAAAACAACCGCTACAACCTTCGTGTGCGGAATCTTCTCGAGAACCTATACACTGGTTTCGATGGGGACAAGAACACCGTGGGTTGGAACCGTTTCGAAACCTACCTCAAGCGTATTTGGTTCTCGAATGGGATTCATCACCACTACGCGAACACCAAGTTGCTTCCCGAATTTTCGGAGGCATACTTCGACGAGTTGTTGGCAGCGACCGAAACAACCGTGAGCGATGAGCTTCGTGCGGTTATTTTTGATCCGGCGGTGGAGTCCAAGAAGGTAGAACAAGATGCCTCCAAAGGCTTGGTCGAGGGGTCGGCGGTGAATTTTTATGCGCCGGACGTAACAACTGAAGAAGCGCAGGCTTACTTAGCGAGCATCGTCGAAGAAGGTGATCGAACACCGGTAGAGTACAGCCTCAATTCACGATTGGTCAAAAACGCCAATGGCGAAATAGAGGAGCAGGTGTACCATGTCGGGGGATTGTACGGTGAAGCGATGGCGCAAATCGTGTTTTGGCTAAACCAAGCGATTCAATACGCTGAAAATGACAAGCAGGCTGCTGCATTTCGAAACCTCATCGCTTACTACGAGACAGGTGATTTGGAGAAGTGGCAACTGTACAACATCAATTGGGTGCAGGATACGGAAGGGGACGTGGACTACATCAATGGCTTTGTGGAGGTTTACAATGATCCGCTAGGGTACACGGGAAGCTACGAAACCGTGGTTCAAATCAAGGACTTTGATGCAAGCGAGCGCATGAAAGTCTTGATGGATAATGCCCAATGGTTCGAAGACAACATGCCATTCATGCCTCAACATAAGAAGAGCGAAGTGGTCGGAATTACTTACAACGTCGTGAATGTTGCAGGTGAAGCAGGAGATGCCTCGCCGAGCACGCCAATCGGTGTGAATTTGCCAAATTCCAACTGGATTCGTGTGGTGCATGGTTCCAAGTCGGTTAGCCTAGGAAACATTGTTGAAGCCTATGATCGTGCCAGTGGTGGTGGTATTTTGAATGAGTTTGCACACGATGATCTTGAAATGGAAATGAGCCAAGCGCACAGTGCGCTGGCAGGCAAATTGCACACGGCTATGCATGAAGTCATTGGCCACGCTTCAGGTAAACTGGAAGAAGGAGTGGGAGAGCCAAAGCAGACGATCAAGGAGTACAGTTCTACGCTGGAGGAGGGCCGTGCTGATTTGGTGGCATTGTATTTCATGCTGGACGAGAAGATGCTCGAATTGGGATTGATGGAATCGTTGGAAACGGGCAAGGCCGAATATGACAGTTACATTCGAAACGGAATGATGCTACAACTGCGTCGCCTGGAATTGGGAGCAAACATTGAAGAGGCGCACATGAGGAACCGAGCTTGGATCAGCAATTGGTGCTTCGAGAAGGGCGAATCCGAGGGAATCATAGAAAAAGTCAATCGCGACGGAAAGACCTTCCTCGACGTCAAGGATTACTCGGCATTGCGCGCGTTGTTTGGTGAGTTGCTGATGGAAGTACAGCGCATCAAATCGCAAGGCGACTATGATGCAGCGAAAGCGTTGGTCGAAGGATACGGTGTTCAAGTTGATCAATCGATTCACCGAGAAGTTTTGGATCGATCGGCTTCACTTGGAATCGCGCCGTACGGAGGATTCATCAATCCGGAGATGCAAGCGGTTTATGTGGAAGATGGCAAGATTGGTGAAGTTCAAGTGAGCTACCCGGATGACTTCGCCTCTCAAATGTTGCGATACAGCTCTACCTATGGATTGCTGCCAGAAAACAACGAGTATGTGAAGAAATAACACGTCATAAGCAACCATTCGCCTGTCCAGTTGTTGATTCTTTGAAACCGAATCTGTATTCTCATGAAATTGAAGTTTTTAGCTTTTGCCTTAAGCCTGTTGTTGTCTTTGGTCGGATTCGCTCAAAACCCATTCCCGTGCGAGCTCTCGGGTGGTGAAGGTGATCCAGCAACGGGAGGAGAGTCTGCCACGCAGGAAGGTCAGTTTCATGACAACAGTGCTTATTTCAACATCATTGAAATCAACGAGCCTGTGACATTGGTGTCAGCAAAGGTTTTCGCGAACGGTCCGGGGCCAAGAACCCTCGCAATTCTATCCACCGAAGGCGATCCATTGACATTTGAAGTTTTTGACTTGCCTGACGGGGAGAGCATTGTGGAATTCAATTGGGACTTGGGTCCAGGATCATACGGCTTCGGATCGCTATCCAACAACCCGCAGCTCTGGCGTGATGATCTCAATAGCGACCTCAATTATCCATACCCTCTCGGCGATTACGGAGCCATAACGGGGACGAGCATTCAAGGGGATAATGAGTTCAACTATTATTATTTCTTCTATGACGTTACGCTGGCCCCTCAAGGACCATCTGTAAACTCAGGCGGGTACCCTTGTCTGAATGTTGAGCTGCTCGATGTGGCGCCCATTGCAGAAGTTGGAGGCGGTGCCAATGGGAATGATTGCTGGGGCTGGACGGACCCTGTTTCAGGACGAGAAATCGCCATTTATGGACGATCCAGTGGCACATCATTCATCGACGTTACCGATCCTACGGACATGAAGTTTTTTGCAGATTTGCCCACGGCATCATCTCCTAGTTTGTGGCGTGACATCAAGGTATATGAAAACCACGCCTACATCGTTTCTGAGGCCGGAAGCCATGGTTTGCAAATTGTTGATCTGAATTCACTTCTAACGCTTCCCTTGGACCAAGTGACACAACTCGAGCCCGATGGTTTTTACGGCGGTTTTGGTAATGCACACAACATCATGATCAATGAAGAGACCGGATATGCTTACCCGATTGGCACGAGCACCTTTTCAGGCGGTCTCCACATCCTTGATTTGGCAGAGCCATTGAATCCAGTTTTGGTTGGTTCGTATGATGGTGCGTACTCGCATGATGTTCACCCAATTGTTTACACCGGACCGGATGCGGATTACTATGGAAGAGAAATGGTCATTTGTTTCAATGGGTACGGGGGCATTGCCATTGTCGATGCAGAAGACAAGGAAGATGTTTCGTTGGTTTCCTCTTTGACCTATGAGCAATCCGGTTACACGCACCAAGGATATGTAGGAGTCAATCACCGCTATTGCTATTTCAATGATGAGCTCGATGAGCAAAATTATGGGAACAATACCCGGACCTACATCATGGACATTGCGGATTTGGATAACCCCTTCATTGTTGGATTCTACGAAGCGGATGTAGAAGCCATTGACCACAATATGTACATCATTGGGGATAAAATGTACCAGTCAAATTATTTGAGTGGCTTGCGCATTTTGGACGTCTCCGACGCTGCTACAGGCACACTTGAATTGGTCGGTTACTTCGATACCAATCCGTCAACAGATACGCCTGTTTTTGATGGCACATGGAGCAATTATCCTTATTTCCCAAGTGGAAATGTTGCGGTGAGTTCCATGACCCACTTTTTCATGGTACAGCCATCGGCTTCTATCGCACCTGGAACGCCTAGTGCTGTGCAAAATGCGACTCAGAAGGAAACGTTGCACGTTTTCCCAAACCCAGCGAATGAAACGGTTCGCGTCGACGGTTGGAACGGAAACCTTGTCCTTCATGATTTAACGGGCAAACGCTGCAAATCATGGTCAGACCTACCGGGTGCTTCGGGACTGCATTTGAGCGTAGGCGATTTGCCAAATGGCGTGTACGTTTTACGAGACGAAACCGGATCTTCTGTCCGAGTGCTTATCCAGCACTGATCAGGCGTTTCGCAATTCGTTGTGCAATGCGACTGTTTCAAGGGCTTCTGTGACGTCGTGAACCCGTAAAATGTTCGCTCCGCCCTCCAAAGCCCAAGCATGAAGCGCGGTTGTCCCGTTTAGGGCAGCTTCTGGCGAAGACTGAAGGGTTTTCCAAATCATCGATTTTCGGCTTACCCCAGCGAGCAGGGGGAAACCGAGTACTTGGAATGCCTTCAGCGATCTCAAGATCTGAAAATTGTGTTTGGTTGTTTTGCCAAAACCAAAACCGGGGTCGACCACCAATTGATCCATGCCCTGGCTTTTTAGGGAATCGCTTCGCTGCTTCAACCAAGCGCAGATGTCCTCACTCGCATTGGAATATCGAGGGTTCACTTGCATGGTTGCGGGAGTTCCTTGCATGTGCATGATCACCAACGGTGCTCGCCGCGTGCTGACAACGTGTACAAGATTTTCATCCTTGGTCCCTGCGAAGACATCATTGATCATAAACGCCCCAGCATCCAACGCGCGCGCGGCAACCTCTCCATGAAAGGTGTCCACCGATAGAATGGCTTCTGGTCGTTCATTTAAGATGCCTGCGATTACAAATTCGATGCGCTCCCATTCTTCAGCAGCGCATACTTCCTTGGCATTTGGGCGGGTAGATTGCCCACCTATGTCCAAGGCATGGGCGCCTGACTCCAACATTTTTAAGCCTTGTGCAACAGCTTCGTTGGTTGCTGAAAAGCGATTGCCGGAAAAGAATGAATCGGGAGTGCAATTCACAATCCCCAAAACTTGAGGCGTATCGAGTTTCCAAATCTTTCCGTGCGAGGTAAGTTGAAAAGTTCCCGTTGTTTTAGAGGACATTGGCATTGGATTGGCTGGCTCTCCCGAATGGAGTTTGTACCTTGCCGAAAGATATTCCAAGAATTCCTGAAGTGAGCGCAATTGAAGAAACCTTGAAGGAGTACGACCAGGCATTTGCTCTGTGCTCGGAACTATTCGAAGCCAAGACTTCCGACTATGGCACGGCCTGGCGCATTTTGCGGCCTTCATCCCTGACGGACCAATTGTTCATCAAAGCCAATCGGATCCGTACGATTCAAGAGACGAATGAATCCAAGGTCGACGAAGGCATAGAGTCAGAATTCATTGGCATCGTCAATTATAGCTTGATGGCCATCATTCAATGCGGGTTGTCCGATGGTCATGCGATGGAATTGCCCAAGCAAGAAGCCATTGATCGCTACCGAGCTGCATTCGAAGAAACGAGGCAATTGATGATTCGGAAGAACCACGATTATGGGGAGGCTTGGCGCGACATGCGTGTCAGTTCGCTGACGGATTTGATTCTGATGAAGGTGCTTCGTGTGAAACAAATCGAAGACAATAATGGTAAAACAAAGGTGTCAGAAGGAGTAGAGGCGAATTATGAGGACATGGCCAATTATGCGCTCTTTGCTCTCGTTTTACTGGCAAGAGGAGAATCGGATTCCGGCGCAAATTAATAGAGGATTCAATATTTGATAAAACGACGAACATGAATGCATTCAACGCAATTGTGAAAGCCTGTCGCCTGCTGGTAGGGTCATTGTTTATTGTGTCGGGACTGATCAAAGCCAATGACGCGCTCGGCTTTATGTACAAGCTGGAAGAATACTTCGAGCCGGGAGCACTCAATTTTCCGGGGCTTAGCGACGTGGCACTTCCGCTGTCCGTATTCATCTGTGTTGGGGAAATTTTACTGGGTGTGGCTTTGGTCCTCGGAGCGCTTCCCAAATTGACGTCGACGCTCACAGCAGCGATCATGGCCTTTTTCACTTGGCTCACCTGGTACACGGCCAATTGCGATCCTTTCGGAACCAAAATGATTACGGATGCCGCGGGCAACCTCATTGAAATTTCGAATCAATGTGTGTTGGCCTGTGGTTGCTTTGGAAATGCGATTCCATTGACACCTTATGAGAGCTTCATCAAGGATGTCGTCCTGTCTGTTTTGACGGTCCCTGTGGTGTGGGGTGCATTTGCGGGCGTGACAAAACTCAATGATCGAAAAGATGGTTTGGTCATGATTGCTGGTAGCCTTATTTTGATTTATGCGTTCGGTGAATGGATGCTCGAATGGAATTTTCCAGTGCTGTTTGCGGCCATTTGTTATGCCGTTGCAGAAGGTTTGAAAAAGCGCTGGGAAGGACCGGCTCAAGAGTGGATCATGGCTGCGGCGGTAACGGTGGTCTGTTTGGTCTTTCAATTTGTGACCCTCAACCACTTACCAATGAAAGATTACCGGCCATATGCAGTGGGTGAAAGCATCGTTGAGAATCGAAAATCGGCTGATGAATTGGGGCTAGAACCGCCTGTTTATGCGACGCAGTACACATTCCGAAATACGACTACGGGAGTGGATACGCTGGTGTTGAGTTCGGACTGGTTGAGGATTTACAATGAGCCATGGTTCAAGAATCACTACGAAACGGTTTCCTTCGATGGAGCCGAGGTAAAGGTTTCGGATGGCTATGAACCACGCATTATGGATTTTCAGATTTTGGATGCTGATGGTTCGGACCTGTCCGATGACTTCTTATCGTACGATGGCGATGTGATGCTCTATGTTTCGAAGGATCTTGAGGCCGCGAATACAGAGAATCAAACGGCCATGAATGCTTTTGCGAAGGCTTCTGCTGCCGCGGGTTGGAAAAACATTGGACTGACCAACGCCCCTGCGGATCAAAATGAGGCATTTCGTACAACCTACGAGGTGCCGTATGACATGTTTACCTGTGATCAAACGGAACTGAAAATTGTGATTCGTTCCAATCCAGGGTTGGTGTGGTTAAAGGATGGTATTGTTCAAGAGAAATGGTCCTGGAGGGATGTCCCGGCATGGGAAGATTTTGTGGCCCAATAACGCACTTTTAGATGGCAATCGTCCGCAAACTATTCCATGGACTGGGTGTGTTGTGGGGCGCATTGACGCTGGTTTTTGTACTCTTTTCGAGTGTTCCTGATCCCGCGCGGGCCCTTGCCGGTCAAAATGAGCGCGAAGAAGTGGTTGAAGCCATTCGTGAAAAGCACGGATTAAATGACGCGCTACACGTGCGGTATGTTCGATTTTTCTCAGGCTTCATCCCGTTCACCCATACGACCGAAGGCATGGCATGGACCGGAGTTGACTTGGGACGCTCATTCGTGTCTGACCGCGAAGTGGCAGAAGCGGTCTTCCAAGCGCTTCCTCCAACCCTGTTGCTGGCATCATTGGCAATGGTGCTGGCATTGGTTCTAGGCGTCTCCACAGGTTTGCTGCTGGCGCATTCCATGGGCCGATGGTGGGACCGATGGATTCTCGGCTTGGCATCGCTCGGCATGAGCGCTCCATCGTTTGTAATGGCCATTCTCGTTTCTTGGTTTTTTGGTTCGGTTTGCCACGCTTGGACGGGCTTGTCGATGACGGGTGGTTTGTGGGAGGTTCATCCCTTTGATGGCCCCCAATTGGCATGGAAAAATGCAATTTTGCCTGCGCTAACCCTCGGTGTCCGCCCGCTTTCAGTCGTGCTCCAATTGACCCGGAACAGTGCCGCTGATGTATTGTCCTCCTCGTACATTCGAACCGCAAAATCAAAAGGTTTGTCCTCGTGGAGGATTGTTTTGCATCATACGCTCCGAAACGCACTGAACCCAGTTGTTACGGCTGCTTCCGGATGGTTTGCAAGCATGCTGGCCGGTGCCGTTTTTGTGGAGTACGTCTTTGGTTGGCAAGGATTGGGCATGCTGATGTTTCGTGCGTTGGAACAAAGTGATTTGCCAGTAGTCATGGGTTGTGTTGCATCCGTTGCTTTGACCTTTGTCATCGTCAACGTACTGGTGGATCAAATTTATCGCTTGCTGGATCCTCGTGTTAGAGTTGGCTGATCCACGTTTCATTCATCAACTTCAGAAGCTCTTTGGAGGTGGTGTGGAAATAGCGTCGGTCTTTGAAACGCGCTATCCACTGAATTCCTCGTATCGTATTGGTCAGAAACATCTCGTCAGCTGCCATCATCTCCTTCGGCGTGATGTTGCATTCGTATACCTTGTATCCCTGACGAAGCGCGAGGTTAATGGTGGAGGCGCGCATGATGCCTCCGACTGGACCCGAGTCAAGTCCCGGCGTATATAAGGCGCCATTGCTGACAAGAAATAAGTTGGAATGCGACGACTCAATGACGTCGCATGCTTCGTTTTGAATGAGTGCGTCATCCAATCCCTCTTCTTCAGCCCAAAGTGCGGCTTGAATGTAGAGGTTGGATGACAAGTTTTTGAAATTGGAAAGTGGATTGACTTGCTTCTGCATGCCGCTGTAAAGATCCACATTGAGCCCCTTTTCTTCCGAAATCAGCAAGTTATCTTGCAAGGGCTCTGCGGTTGCAATCCATGCCATTTCATTGGATTCGGGTCGGTATCGACCGCCGCCGTTTCTGAAAATTGTAATCCGCACCCGTCCTCCTTGATTGATCGCATTGCGTTCGCATAATTCTTGCAATCGATGACCCAGTTGTTTTTCCGTTAATCCTTGTTTGTTTTCCATGCGATGCGCACGAAGGCTCGAGGAAATTCGATTCCAATGCAGCGCCAAGTGCTGGGGGATACCGTTGCAAATTCGCACCGTTTCAAAAAAACCATCCGAATACAAAAAGCCGCGATTGAAGTGCGAGAAAGGCAAGGCCGAATCCGCACAGAATTCACCGTTCATCAGGTAGCACGGTCGCTCCGTAGGTCGCCATTGGAAATGGTTCATGCTATATCGCTTCAGGTGCTTGCATTAGCTGAGGCACATATTGCAACAGGGGACTGTTGAGAGGAATTTGAATGCCTTTGACGCCCGCGGCTTCACCGGCTTCAATATCACGCAATTTATCGCCAACCATCCATGATTGCTTGGGGTCAATTGCGTGCTTGGCACAGGCTTTTTCGATCATAAGCCCCCCGGGCTTTCTTGTTAAGCTTTCACCATAATCAGGATGGTGTGGACTGTAGAAGATATCGGTAATTTCAATTCCGTGTTCAGCGCACTGCGAAACGAAATAATCGTGAATCGTTTTCACCGCGTCGTGACCGTACAAACCCTTGGCAATTCCGCCTTGATTCGTGATCAAGATCAGCTTGTATCCATCCGCTTGCAATGCTTTGAGCGCCTCCATGACCGTGGGCAGGATGGTGAACTCTTCGATGCTTTTCGTGTAATCACCGGGGTCATGATTGATGACGCCGTCCCGATCCAAAAAAATTGCTTTGTTGCGCACAGTCATGCGGCGAAGCTAAGCACCTGAATGGAATCCCCCAAGCATCATGCAATGGAAGTGCCGGGGGCGACATTTTCGAGGACTTGAAGGATGGCAGTTCCGTTTTTCGAGTCCAATGCACCCAGAACGAGAAACTCTGACATCATGGGGCCAATCTGCTTTTTCGGAAAGTTGGTGACCCCAACGATTTGTTTTCCGACGAGATCTTCAGGCTTGTAGCGCTGGGTAAGTTGAGCAGAGGTCTTGAGTGTTCCGCGGGTCGGTCCGAAGTCGGCAGCAATGATATAAGCGGTTTTTTTTGCTTCGGGAAATCTCTCCACGCTTACAATGCGTCCCACCTCAAGCTGTAATGCTTCGAATTGCTCCCAAGGAATTGGTCGTTTCATGTCCTAAAATTAACGATGGACCATCTAATTTGCATCGGTTCTCGGTTTTGTAGATTTGAAGCATGCCAGTAACTAGATGGAATTCCTTCTCAGCGTTTGATCCCAAGAAATGGCGCACAGCTGTCGGTGATTCCATTTCCCCGTCCAGTGCGTCATGGGAGCGGCCAATCTGGAGTCCAGAGGACGCGTCATTTGAATTCCCGTCGAGGAGCATAGCTGACCCTTCAGAAGGGAATCCATGGCAACTACAAGAAAGCATTCATTCATCGGATCAAGTTCTTGACTCGCTGTTGAATGGCGTTGCTGGTTTGCGTTTGGACGCTTCTGATTGTGATATGACTTGGTTCGATGGCGTGCATATGAATATGGTGGAACTGCACGTGGAACCGAAGCTGTTTCATGCGAACAAATTGGATGTGCGTGTACTGTTAGAGGCAGGATGGCGCGGCTCTTGTGGACTGGATGTGACATCAGCGGTTGGGTCAGCTCAGATGCATGATCATTGGCGAATGCTGGACGAGGCACCGCATTTGCGGATCTGGCGATTTGGTTCATCCGACCATCGATTGCGGGGCTTGAACCTGATGGAAGCATTGGTTGAGCATTGCTTGCTCTTGGACCATTGGCTGAAGTGGGCAAAGGCCTCAGATGCGGTTATTGAAGATGAGCTCAATCGCATGGTTTGGCGATGGTGGACATCTGTAGATGTCATGGAGGAGGTTGCTGGGCTGCGGGCGTTACGGGCGCTCTGGTCGCGTTGGTTGGCTGCAAATCAATTGGACGACCAAGCGGTTTGGATTGATGCAGTTACATCGGATGTGACGTTCCGTGATGAATTGGAAACCGACCACCTGATCGATTTGACAGTTGCCTCCTATGCTGCAATCATTGGCGGAGCCGATGGTCTGGAAACCGTTCCGCACATCAAGTCCAAGTCCGAGCTTCCTCCGGATGAAAACGCTTTGCGTTGGGCTCGTAACATCCAACACTTGATGCGAGAAGAAGCCGGTTTGCATCGAACATTTGATCCGATGGGAGGCAGCCGTACCGTGGACCGTTGGTCTTCCAATCTGCTGGAGGCCGCGTGGTCCGCTTACCTTGAATCCAAGCTATGAATCAGAAACCGCATTACCCCGAGACGCCAAGGCGCCAGGAGCATGAAATGTTTGGTCCGGGTCAAGCGCCTTATTTGGGTGGTCCATACGCGAGTATGTATACGGCCCGCCCGTGGACCATTCGTCAATACGCGGGCTTTTCAACCGCTGAAGCGTCGAACGCGTTTTATCGAGCGAATTTGGCAGCAGGTCAAAAAGGACTGAGTGTTGCATTTGATCTTGCAACGCATCGGGGATACGATAGCGACCATCCGCGGGTAACAGGAGATGTGGGGATGGCGGGCGTAGCCATTGACACCGTGGAGGACATGAAGCGCTTGTTCGATGGCATTCCCCTCGGAGAAATGTCAGTGAGCATGACGATGAATGGCGCGGTACTGCCCATTCTGGCTTTCTACATTGTCGCAGCCGAGGAGCAAGGAGTGGAATTGAATGCGCTGATGGGAACCATTCAAAATGACATCTTGAAGGAATTCATGGTGAGGAATACTTACATCTATCCCCCCGTGCCTTCCATGCGCATCATCTCGGATATTTTTCAGTTTACAGCGGAGCACATGCCCAAATTCAATTCCATTTCCATCTCGGGTTATCACATGCAAGAAGCAGGAGCCACACCCGAGCTGGAATTGGCATACACCCTGGCGGATGGCCTCGAGTATGTGAAGACGGGCATTCAATCTGGTTTGGATATCGACGCGTTTGCACCTCGCTTGAGTTTTTTCTGGGCAAGTGGAATGAACCATTTTGAGGAAATAGCTAAAATGCGCGCGGCGCGACTAATATGGGCCGATTGCATGAAAAAGTTGGGAGCTAAAAATCCCAAGTCATTGATGCTGAGAACCCATACCCAGACCAGTGGTTGGTCGCTGACGGCACAAGACCCATGGAACAATGTCGCCCGCACGACGCTCGAGGCGATGTCTGCTGTTTTTGGCGGCACACAATCACTTCACACCAATTCCATGGATGAGGCCATCGCCTTACCGACGGAGGCATCGGCGCGTGTCGCCCGCAATACGCAGCTTTTCCTTCAAAATGAAGCCGGTCTTTGCAAGGCCGTAGATCCTTGGCATGGATCTCGAATGATGGAGGATTTGACGCGTCAGATGGTTGAAAAGGCCGATGCTTTGATCGCGGAAATTGACGAAGCGGGAGGGATGTCTTCGGCCATTGAACAAGGCATTCCAAAACTCAGAATTGAAGCTGCAGCAGCAAAAAAGCAAGCACGTATTGATCGGGGCCAGGATCGATTGATTGGTGTCAATCTCTTTGTGTTGGAAGAAGAAGAGGAGCTCGCTACGCTTGAAATTGATCAGTCAGCCGTTCGTTTGGATCAAGAGCGTCGCTTACAACATGTCAAGGCCAACCGAAGTACGCAAAAGGCAAATGCAGCGCTGCAAGCGCTAACGCGAGGGGCAAAAGAGGACTCAAATTTGCTCGATTTGGCTGTGAAGGCGGCAAGATCACGCGCGACGTTGGGTGAAATTAGTTTGGCCTTGGAGGAAGTCTATGGCAGATTTAAACCGAAAACTCAAAAGGTCAGTGGTATCTTTTCGCGAGCAATGGAAGGTCAAGAAGCATACCAAGCAGTCGTCAAACGGGCTGAGTCATTCGCCGCGAAGGTGGGGCGTCAGCCTCGTATTTTGGTTGCGAAAATGGGCCAGGATGGGCATGACCGAGGCGCCAAGGTGGTCGCTTCTTCATTCGCTGATTTGGGGTTCGATGTTGATTTAGGAGCGTTGTTCCAAACGCCCGAGGAGGTTGCGAAACAAGCGGTCGACAACGACGTGCACGTGGTTGGAATCAGCACTTTGGCAGCGGGCCACAAAACCTTAGTGCCTGCACTGATTGCCGCATTGAATTCCCAAGGGAGGGACGATATTTTGGTCGTAGTAGGCGGAGTGATTCCAGTGAAAGATTACGAGGCGCTCTTTGCGATGGGTGCCGTGGGAATCTTTGGCCCCGGAACGCCAATTACAAAATCGGCTTCAGAAATTCTAGACGTTTTGTTGGATGCCTACGCTTGATGATGGTTAGACGTTAAAGGCTCTTCCTTCGCGCGCCATTTCCTTCAGCAGAGGGGAAGGCCTGTAACGATCTTCGCCGTACGTAGATTGCATGGCTTCGAGTTTGCTCAACACGTTGCTGATTCCCCAATCATTGCTCCATTTCAGAAGCCCTTTCGGATAATTGACACCGCGGGTCATGGCGGTTTCCAGATCTTGTTCATTCGCGATTTTCAATCGCAAAGCGTCCGCCGCTTCATTGATCAGGAGTGCGAGAATGCGATTGGAGATGTCCGCAAAAGCGGCTTCATCCAAGTCCGCAGGCACTGGTTCTGCCTTGCGCGTTCCATCCACTAAGTAGGTGTAATATCCTCTTCCTGTTTTCTTTCCGAGCCATCCGGCATCCACGTGTTGCTTTTGAATAAGGCTTGGCTGATAACGAGGGTCGAAATAAAAAGCCTCAAATACCGTGCAAGTGACGGCATAATTGACATCGTTGCCAATCAAATCCATCAATTCAAAAGGTCCCATGCGGAATCCAACTGCTTTCATTGCGGAGTCAATGGTATGGATTCCGTATTCGCCTTCTTCAGCAATGCGCAACGCCTCGCCGTAAAACGGTCGAGCCAGTCGGTTGACGATGAATCCCGGAGTGTCCTTGGCAATGACTGCAGATTTGTTCCAGTCCATCAACCAGGATTGGCATTGCTCAATTACGTCATGACTTGTTTGCAATGCCGGAACAATTTCGACCAGTGCCATGAGTGGGGCTGGATTGAAAAAGTGCAAGCCAATGCAACGTTGGGGGTGACGCAATGTGCCTGCCAATGCCGTAATGGAAAGCGAAGAGGTATTGGTGGCGAGTATGGTCGATGGCTTTACACATTCTTCCAAGGAATGAAAGAGAGCTGTTTTGGCCCCGAGGTCCTCCAGAATGGCTTCGATGACCAAGTCACATTCCGCCACTTGTTCAAATTCACAGGTTCGGTGGATTCGGGCTTGAATGGCTTCGGATTCATCCAGGCTCCAGCGATTTTTGGCTACCTGCCGTGCAGCCACCTTTTGCAAGGCAGCATTGCTTCGATCTAGGGCTTCTTGCTGGCTGTCAAGCAAGATCACGGAGCATCCTGCTTGAGCGGCTACCTGCGCAATCCCAGAGCCCATGGCTCCGGCGCCAACAATGGCGATGGGTTTTGTCGGATTGGTCGTTGGCATTCGGGTATTTTTTTCTTTCGAATGGTTCAAAGGTCGACAATCTTGTTTTTATAGCTTTGTTGAGGTCAATATTGAGGAGTACAAAGGGTTGCCAGAATCATTTCGGAGATGATTTCACCCAAAACATAAAAATGAGGGCATGGATGCACTAATAGAATTGAATGAATCAACAGCTTATTTGCGGGAGCGCGGCATAGAAGACGTGGATGTAGCAATCGTTCTTGGTACGGGACTTGGAGGGCTTGTGGACTCCATTGAGATTATTCATTCTTGGAGTTATAGTCAAATTCCACACCTTCCGGTAGCAACGGTTGAGCAGCATTTTGGGAAGCTCATTTACGGTGTTTTAAAGGGCAAGAAAGTAGTCGCCTGGCAGGGTCGATTTCATTTTTACGAGGGCTATTCGATGGAGCAAGTGGTCAAGCCCGTGCGGATTTCAAGGATGCTGGGCGCCAAGGCTCTTTTAATCTCGAATGCTTCCGGAAGCCTGAATCCTGCATTTGGAAAAGGCGAATTAATGGTGATTGAGGACCACATCAATCTGTTGCCGGATACGCCGCTCCGTGGAGCTAACTTCCCAACCCTCGGAACACGATTCCCAGATATGAGCGAGCCATATGATGCAACCCTTACGGCCCTTTTGAAAGAGACTGCAATGGAATTAGGCATCGATGTTCAGAAAGGCGTATACGCCAGTGTTGCGGGTCCCCAATTGGAAACACGAGCGGAGTATCGCTATTTGCGTGCCATCGGCGCAGATGCAGTGGGAATGTCCACTGTTCCTGAGGTCATTGCCTCCGTTCATATGAAAATGCCTTGCGCAGCCGTGAGCGTTCTCACAGATGAATGCAATCCGGATGCTTTGAAACCCTTTGATTTGGATGAAGTAGTTGCCATGGCTCAAAAAGCAGAGCCAAAGCTCACAAAACTATTTATTGATCTGGTCGGTAAAATTCAATTGAAGCCACATTAAAGCGGGCTAGTCTGCGGCTGTGAATTTTGTGGCGCCGGTTGTAAACGACACATAACAAGTATGTTACTTGTGTTTTTATTGCGGCATGATTCTAAAGTTCCCCAGTAGTCGCTGCCAGGAATGTGGCAGCACATTGCGCGGCAGAATGGACAAGAAATTCTGCAATGATGTTTGTCGCGTGCGCCAACATAGGAGAAGTCATGTGAAGTCCTCCACCGTAAAAGAGGTGGAAAAAGTGTTGATTCGCAATTGGTCGCTTCTCGTCTCACTAAAGGATTTGGTCAAAGATGAAATGACAGAGGAAAGCCGCATGATTTGGCTGCGCCGCAAAGGCTTTGACTTCAATTTTCACACCCATGTGCAGCCTTTGGATGACGGTCGCCTGGCGATCATGTGCTATGAAGAAGGCTATATTTTGCATGGAGAAGGCTTGACCCCCTGGTCGGACTTGCCTGACAAATTACTTTCTCGGCTTCCGATTTGACCGCGAAGACGTTGTCTTGCTTCCTTTCTTTTTCTTTTCATGGAAGGCTCCTCGATAGTTGGGATCTCTTTTGCGCATTTCACGGTCAATTTCTCGTGCTTGCATCTGACGCTCATGCCTAGGAGTATCGAATGATTCCAGGGATTCCGGTGCTTCTATTTCCTCCAGTGGTTCCCCGACCAATGCTTCAATTCGCTCCAACGCATACCGTTCTGCTGGATCGTTAATGGTCAGTGCGGTTCCATCCCGGAAAGCGCGTCCTGTTCGGCCAATGCGATGCACATATTCATGCGGATCTCGCGGCACGGAGGCGTTGATGACCATTTCCGTTTCTGGCACGTCAATACCGCGACTTGCGACATCCGTGGAAACCAGTATTCGCACAGCGCCAGATCTGAAATCCTCCATTGCATTGATGCGAGAATTTTGCCCTTTATTGCTGTGAATGGTCCGAATTCCAAAATCAAAAGAACGCTGAAGATAACGGGCCAAATTTTCCGCTTCTTCTTTCTTGCGTGCGAAAATTAACAAGCGTTTCTCACCGAGGAAATTCTTGATCCACCATTCAATGAAAGCAATCTTGGTGCGATGATTGGGCAACTCCAGTTTCAGCTGTCGAACCGTTTCAACCGGCGTTGATTCTGGGGTGACTTCAATCCGTATGGGCCACAAAAGGAACTCGTCGGCAAGCCGTTCTACGCGTTGTGGAAAAGTGGCCGAGAAGAGCATGTTCTGACGTTTGTTTGGGATAATCTCCTGGATTTGGCGCAATTGAGGCATGAATCCCATGTCCATCATGCGATCGGCTTCGTCCAATACCAGTTGTTTGATCCGCTTTGTCTTTACATGACCATGGCTGTAAAGCTCAATGAAACGTCCTGGGGTGCAAATGACCAAATCGCAACCTTCCTGAAGCGCTTCGATTTGGCTTTTGGGTCCAACTCCACCGTACAGCGCTATGATTCGAAGGTCCGTATACGCCGCGAATTTCAGCGCTTCATGATGGATCTGCAATGCGAGTTCTTTAGTGGGGGCCAGCACAAGTGCACGTGGCTCGTCATGTTGCGCGTATTTGAGATTCTGGAGCAACGGCAAAAGAAAAGCCGCTGTTTTGCCCGTTCCCGTTTGTGCAATCCCGATGACATCTTGACCGGAGCGTAAAGGCGGTATGGCCTTGATTTGGATGGGAGAAGGCTCCTGATAACCGGCGTCTTCGATCGCGTTGAGGAATTGTCGGGTCAGCTTCAGCTCAGAAAATGTCATGTGACAAATTTAGGTTGCCTAAATTGCGCTCGAAACATGCAAGACACATTTGCTCATATGCGGCCTTTTTTAAAGGGTGAAGTGCCTGGTGCTATTCAGACGTTGTTGCAGTCGATGGATTGGTCGGATCAACTGATTCCTTTCATGGGCGAAGCGGCTGCATCGCAGTTGCTTCAAGGGGTTTCCAACATTCAAAGCGTTGATGACTTTCAGGCAGAAGTTTCAAAACCGTTTGTGCAATTGGTTCTTGATAACACTGCGGATGAAGTTACATTTTCTTTTCCTGAGGGCTTTGATTCGCATGGTGCATTGTTCATTTCCAATCACAAAGACATCGTTTTAGACCCTTCTTTGATCAATATGGGGCTGTTGTCTCTTGGCCATCCAACCACGCAAATAGGCATTGGCAGTAATTTGTTGGAAACGCCCTGGGTCGAGGCGTTGGTGCGATTGAACAAAAGCTTCATCGTCAGTCGGGGCGGAACGCCTCGGGAGCAGCTGATGAGCAGTGCTGAAGTTGCTGATTATGTCCGGCATGTCATACTTGAAGAACGCTCAAGTTTGTGGCTTGCACATCGAGAAGGAAGAGCGAAAGATGGAGATGATCGAACTTCGCCTGCATTGATTCGAATGCTGGTGAATCGAAAGGATGGAGAGGATTGGAACGCGATGCGTGTGCACCCAGTCACCTTGAGTTACGAGTGGGATCCTTGCGATGGAATGAAGGTTCGGGAGCTCTTGTTGCGCGAAGCGAACGGTGGCGATTATGAGAAGCAGGCGGGAGAAGATGAGAGGAGTATGAAGCAAGGCCTTTTCGGTTTCAAGGGCGCTGTTCATGTCGCTTTTTCGGAACCGATGCTTTGGGAAGCACCGAAGGAAGGCATTCGGCCCGCTGTGAGCATGGCGATTCAAATGGATAAAAAGATTCATGCCGGTATGAAGGAATGGCCCTCGCAGCATTGGGCAGCGAAAAAGTTGTGGGACTTGAATGAAGGGCACGTAAAAAATTGGCCTGAAGATTGGGCGCCCAAAGCTGTCAGTGACGCGGTCGGTCAGCGCTGTATTCAGCGATTGGAGGAGATGATCGATGCAATGAGTGACTTGAACTTTTCACAGGAACAAATCACCCGTAAATGGTGTGAAATCACATCCATGCCGCTCTTGAATCGCATCCATTCGATCGAAAAAGAGCTGGTTTAGCCACTTTTTACCTCTTCAGGTTTTGCCGAAGCTTCTCGCAATTTCTGCGCAAGCAATGGAGCCGGCAACTCCAGCATTTAATGATTCAGCTCGTCCGAGGCGGGGGATGGTGATTTTCTGGTGGGGCAAAGCTTCAGCCACCTGCAGTCCGTGGCTTTCTGAACCAACCCAAATGAGTCCAGCGCTCCAGGCTACTTCATGATATGTTACGCCGTCGAGGTCCAATGCGTAATGCTTTAGCAGCGCTGTTTTCGCTTCAAACTCATCTTTCCATTCCAAAACAGGGACTTTGAAAATGGAGCCCATGGAAGCCTGAACACATTTCGTCGACCAGGGGTCTGTTGTTTTCTCGGTAACAAATAAGGCGTGCATCCCAAACCAATCGGCCGAACGGATTAGGGTTCCAAGGTTTCCGGGATCTTGTATTCCATCTGCGACCAAAGCGAAGGGGAGTTTTTGATTGGCAAGCTCATCGAGGATGTCCATGTTTTGAGAGGGAATTCCCACAACAGCAATCAATCCTGGAGGCGTTTTTAATTGAGAAATCCGGTCCATTGCTTTTGAACTCACGGCTTGGGATCTTGCCATAAGTTGTTCAGGAATGTGTTCGTCCATGCCCTGCGTATAGTAAATTCGCTCAATTCCAAACGGACTTGACGCCAATTCCGATATGTTTTTAATCCCTTCAACGATAAATTGTCCACGCGCCTTGCGTTCGGTTCGCTTGCTCAAGGATTTAACTTGTAAGATTTCTTCGCGGGTCATTTGTGGTAAAAGCTTGCGGCGAAGGTATGGATATCTTGCGGCGGTTTGCGTGTTCGCAGGGTCGGGTTGTTCCCCGTTGCGAATGATGGAAGAGGATGCCATTTACCTGCAGAGTCAAACGATTGAATGGTCCAATCCCAAGCAGGTTGATTTGAAAGCAGAATCCTTTGATTCCGGTATGCGTATCGCTTCCAATGCAAAATTCTTGGGGATACGCATTCCTATGCGATTGCACGGATTGGTCCGCCCTGCTGCCCTTGAACGTGCCATTCAGCGCCGCCAAGATTTAGGCAAACCAATCGGAGGTCTTCGCTGGTGGTTATCGGAAAAGGTAGGGGAGTCACCAGCAAAACTTGATGTTGCGCTCGTGCAACGGACCGCTTTAAACATCAAGTTCATCAGCAAACAATTGGGTTTTTTAGATGCGGATTGTAGTGCGGTCATCGATTCTACGAAGGAACGGACAGTTGAGGTTAGGTATCTTTTGGAGCCAGGCCCATTGTGGAAGCTTGGTTCGATTGATTGGTCCGACAATCAAATGGGCATGGATGGTGCTGTTTCCCAGATCGAGATTGACATGAAGCCGGGCGATGACTTCGCCGTGGATGATCTGGAGGCCACGCGAAATCAGGTAGCACGGGACCTGCGCAACCGTGGATTTGCCTCTGTGCAAGCATCCCACGTTAATTTTATAGCGGATACGAGCCAAGCTCGACATTTGCATGAAGTGAAGTTGGAAATTGAGTTGGCACCAGAGGGCTGGTTCAATGAAGAAACTCCCAAACCGCACAAAGAGGCTAGGTTTGGTCGTGTTACCTGGTCAGTGGAAGGTGCAGAAAACGATTCGCTGATTCGCTCGAATGTTGTGGAATTTTTAATGTCCATTGAAGAAGGGATGCGCTACAATGACAGAGTCTTGCAAGAGACCCAGAGGCGCGTTGTCGAATTGCCGTGTGTTTCGCGTGTGGACATTCCAGGTTCCTTCAACGGACTTGTAAATGAACAATTGATTTATGATGTGAATGTTTTGCTTCATCCCGCTAAGCGATTTGGAATGACGACGTCGTTGGATATGACGCGAACGGATGCGCGATATGGTCCTGTTCTGAGCTGGTCGTTAATGGATCGACTTGCTTCAGGGCGCGGAGATGAGTGGGACATCCAATTGTCAGGCGGAATCACTTCTACTCGGCCGTTCTCATATTCGAACGATTACTTGGTGCCCAACAGCGGAGCTTGGATGGTGCAGGCGCATTATTCAACATTGGGAATTCCGCCGATTCCCTTGCTGAAATTGCGTCCTTCCAACCGTGCGCGATCCGATTTTGCCTTCAATTGGGGCCGTGAAAACAGGCCTGAATATGCCCAAAACTCATTGATTTTTAAGTGGGGTTTTCACTTCATCGAGAATCCGGCAAGTCGCAGTGAATTTCGCATGGATTTGATGGAGTTTAGGCGTTTGAAAATCAGCACAGAGGAGGGGTTTCGCCAATGGCTCGAGGATCAATCGAATCCATACTTGACGGCAAGATTTCAGGACTATGCATCGATCTTGTCCCGGGTAGATTGGAGAACAGATTGGTCGGTCAGTTCAAGGGTGGGCGGTTCCTTTCGCATCCAGGCAGAATGGACCGGATGGGGATTGGAAGCACTCGCAAATAATCGGAATTGGGCTTCCAACGAATCGGGCCAATTGCTTCTCGGCAACATTCCCTTTGCCCATTATTTCCGCACGGAAGGAGAGTGGATATGGGAGAGGAAAGAGAACCAACAGAAAGGTACTTCATGGCATGGGCGGTTGCGCGGCGGTTGGGCGGTGAACGGTGCGAATTTTAATGGAATTCCATTTGACCGGTCTTTTTTCGCTGGTGGAGCAAATGGTTTGCGCGGATGGAGTGCACGCGATTTAGGTCCGGGATTCGCAAACCCTGATGATTTCAATGGCGGTTTCGTTTCGGGGCTCGGCGATTTGCAAGGCGAGTTGAGCGTCGAAACAAGAAAAGACCTGACTGAAGTGTTCGAAATGGCATTTTTTACAGATTTAGGAAATGTATGGTTGCAAAATTCGAGTGCCGATGTAGCGAGTGAAAAACTCACATTTGATTTGCGATCTCTGGCTTGGGGAGCGGGTGTTGGCGCCCGATTGGATTTCGAGTTTTTTATTTTTCGAGTGGATGCTGCACTGCGTTTGCATGACCCCGTGCAAATGCCCGGTAAGCGTTGGATTTCAGAAGGTCCATCAAAAGGGGCGCTTCATTTGGGCATTGGTTATCCATTTTGAATGCCAGTTTCAGGATTGCTTTAACTTAGCCCGGAAATTTGACACACTATGGGTTGGTTTAAGCGAATACAGGACGGCATTACGACCAAAAGCACCGATAAGAAGGAGATTCCAGAAGGTGCTTGGCATCAATGCGTCAATTGCAAAACGGTTGTGACGTCGCAGCAACATGCGGATCGAATTCATGTCTGCACCTATTGCGGACATCACGATCGGGTGGGAAGCGAAGAATATTTTGAGTTGCTTTTCGACGAAGGCAAATACAGAGAAGTGGCCCCAAAGATCGAGAGTGAAGATCCTTTGAAATTTATTGACACCAAGTCTTATTCCAGTCGACTGGCTGCTGCCAAGAAGAAAACGGGACTCACTGACGCTTTGCGCACCGCCTCCGGTGATTTGGAAGGCATTCCCGTGGTGATTTCTTGCATGGATTTCCAGTTCATCGGCGGGTCCATGGGAAGCGTAGTCGGCGAAAAAATCGCCCGTGGCATTGATTTGTCATTGAAAAAGGGATGTCCCTTCATCTGCATCAGCAAATCAGGTGGGGCTCGAATGATGGAAGCGGGTTTGAGCTTGATGCAAATGGCGAAGACCAGTGCGAAGCTCTCATTGCTAGCCAAAGCAGGGCTTCCCTATATTTCGGTATTGACGGATCCCACAACGGGCGGCGTGACAGCGTCATTCGCTATGCTGGGGGACATGAATATTGCGGAACCCAATGCTTTGATTGGATTCGCTGGGCCGAGAGTGGTTAAAGAAACCATTGGCAAGGATCTTCCCGAGGGATTTCAGCGTTCCGAGTTTTTATTGGAACATGGATTCTTGGACGCTATTGTAGAGCGCAAAGACCTCAAAGAAAAAATCGCGTTTAGCCTCAAGGCGATGTATGATGCTCCTGAAGCGTCTCGAACTTAGAAGGCCGCTGGCGCGATGCTGCTGGTGATCGAGCAGAAATGTGTGTGGTGCGTTGTTAACCAAAGATAGAAGGCTTATCTTCGCGCCTTTATTCACATCACGAACATCTAAATGATTTCGACATGTATTACTTAGACGCAGACAAAAAGAAGGAGTTTTTTGCTGAGCATGGGGTAAATGACAAAGACACCGGAAATGCGGAAGCGCAGGTGGCAATGTTTTCATACCGGATTGCTCACTTAACAGAGCATTTGAAGAAGAACCGAAAGGACTTCCACACCCAGCGGGCTCTGATCAAATTGGTCGGTAAGCGACGAAAGTTGTTGGATTATCTCTCGGCAAAGGACATCGCGCGTTACCGTGCAATTGTGTCCAAACTCGGTTTACGTCGCTAATTATGAAATTTTGAAAACGAGAGAGGCAATCGGTAAAGCACCGTTGCCTTTTTCGTTTTTTTATACGCCTTGGCTCAAGGGAGTTCAAGGAACAAGATGCATTTACAGGAAAGATGAATTATACGGTACACAACCAAACCATTGATCTCGGCAACGGGCGCGAGATCACCCTCGAAACTGGCAAGCTTGCAAAGCAAGCGCACGGTTCAGTCGTCGTACGATGCGGCGACACAATGCTGCTGGCAACGGCAGTATCATCGCACGAAGTGCGCGATGACATGGATTTTTTACCCCTTACGGTGGATTATCGCGAGAAGTATGCTGCGGCGGGTCGATTCCCCGGCGGTTTCTTCAAACGTGAGGCACGCCCTTCTGATACGGAAGTGCTGGTCATGCGACTCGTAGATCGGGCGCTTCGCCCCACATTTCCGTCTGATTACCACGCGGGAACCCAAGTCATGATTCAATTGATGTCAGCGGATGCTGAAGTTTTGCCCGACAGCCTGGCTGGTTTGGCCGCTTCTGCGTGTTTGGCTGTCAGCGATATTCCATTTGATGGTCCCATTTCGGAGGTGCGTGTTGCACGAATCGATGGAGCATTTGTCATCAACCCACACCGCACAGAATTAGAGAGCGCGGACATGGATATGATGGTTGCGGGAAGCATGGATAGCATTGTCATGGTGGAGGGCGAGATGTCTGAGGTGAGCGAAGACGAGATGGTGGATGCCATCGAAGCTGCGCACAAGGCAATTCAAGCACAATGTGAAGCGCAAATTGCGCTGGCGAAAAGCACAGGACATTATGGTGTTCAGCGAGAGTATTCGCATGAGAACCACGATGAAGATTTGCGGTCGCGTGTCAATGAAGCACTGACCGAACCATTCTACAAAGCGGCACAGGTCGGTAAGTCGAAAGAAGAACGCAAAGCTTCTTTCAAGGCCATCAAAGACTCCTTCATGGAGACGCTCTCCGATGAGGAGCGAAATGAAAAGGCTTTCATGTTGCGTCAGTACATCAGTGCGGTGCAGAAGAAGGCCATCCGAGATTTGTTGCTCAATGAAGAAACTCGTTTGGATGGGCGCAAGCCAACAGATATCCGTTCGATTTGGACGGAAGTGGATTACTTGCCCGGAACGCATGGCAGCTCGATTTTCACCCGAGGAGAGACTCAATCGTTGACGACGCTTACGTTGGGGACCAAATTGGACGAGCAGCTCATCGATGGCGCGTTGGTTCGCAAGACGGAGAAATTCCTTTTGCATTACAACTTCCCACCATTTTCGACAGGTGAAGAGCGGCCTTTGCGCGGCACAAGCCGTCGAGAGGTAGGACATGGTAACCTCGCGTTGCGCGCCCTCAAACCAATTTTACCTGCGGTCGAAGATTGTCCATACACCATTCGATTGGTGAGTGAAATTTTGGAATCAAATGGTTCGTCATCCATGGCAACCGTATGTGCTGGAACCCTGGCCTTGATGGATGGAGGTATTCCAATCAAGGCGCCAGTTTCAGGAATCGCAATGGGGCTTATCACCGATAAAGAATCGGGCAAATATGTCGTCCTATCTGATATCCTTGGGGATGAAGATCATTTAGGTGATATGGACTTTAAAGTCACTGGAACGGAGAAAGGCATCACTGCCTGCCAAATGGACATCAAAATCAAAGGTTTGAGTTTCCAACAATTGCGCGAAGCATTGGAGCAAGCCCGAGAAGGACGTCACCACATCCGTCGTGAAATGTTGCACAGCCTTTCCGAGCCTCGCGCCGATTACAAGGACCACGCACCACGGATTGTGGCGTTGCAAGTACCGGGCGAATCCATTGGACCAATTATCGGTCCAGGCGGCAAGATTATTCAGGAGATTCAGGCAGATACGGAAACCGTCATCAGCATTGAAGATGTGGACGGCAAGGGAATCGTGGAAATTTCAGCATCCAATAAGTCAGCAATTGAAGCTGCTGTTGCAAAAATTAAGGCCATCGCATTCCCGCCAACTGTTGAAATTGGCGAAGAATATGAGGGCAAGGTAAAGAGCATCATGCCTTACGGGGCTTTTGTTGAAGTCATCCCAGGTCAAGACGGTTTGCTCCACGTTTCTGAATTGGATTGGAAGCGCGTTGATCGCGTGGAAGACATCCTGAAAGAAGGCGAGGTCGTGAAGTTTAAGGTTGTTGGACGAGACGACAAGACAGGGAAAATCAAATTAAGCCGAAAGGTGCTGATGCCAAAGCCAGAGGGATATGTTGAGCGTCCTGAGCGATCACGCGGAGACCGTGGAGACCGCGGAGATCGTGGACGTGACCCGCGCAGTGATCGCGGTCGGGACCGTGGTCCACGAGGAGATCAACAGTCTTCTTCTGACTCAGAGTAACCTTTCTGATTGTTGCGAGTATAAAAGAATCGAGAACCAATAACTAAAGCACCCAATAAATGAGGCAGCTGAAAATTACAAAACAGGTAACCAACCGCGAGACCGCATCGTTGGATAAGTACCTGCAGGAAATTGGTCGTGTAGACTTGATCACCGCCGAGGAGGAGGTTGAGTTGGCACGCAGGATCAAAAAGGGCGATCAAGTTGCTCTTGAGAAATTGACCAAGGCCAACCTTCGTTTTGTGGTTTCCGTTTCAAAACAATATCAAAATCAAGGGCTTTCATTGCCTGATTTAATCAATGAGGGCAACCTCGGATTGATCAAAGCAGCGCAGCGCTTCGATGAGACGCGTGGGTTTAAGTTTATCTCTTATGCGGTATGGTGGATTCGTCAAAGTATCCTTCAGGCACTCGCGGAGCAGAGCCGAATTGTCCGATTGCCGTTGAACAAGATTGGTTCAATTAACAAAATCAATAAGGCATTTGCTCGTTTGGAGCAGGAGTTTGAGCGGCCTCCAACGGCTGCTGAACTGGCAGAGACATTGGATATGACGCTGGACGAAGTGAAGCAAAGCATGAAGAATGCAGGGCGACACGTTTCCATGGATGCACCATTGAAGGATGGTGATGAGTCATCGAGTAATATGTACGATGTCATGCGAACGGGGGACACGCCATCGCCGGATACCGACTTAATGACCGAGTCTTTGCGGAAAGAAATCGAACGTTCATTGCGCACGTTGACACCGCGTGAGGGCGATGTGATTCGCCTGTACTTCGGTTTGAACGGAGAGCATCCCATGACCCTTGAAGAGATTGGAGAGCGATTTGATTTGACACGTGAGCGTGTCCGTCAAATCAAGGAAAAAGCAATCCGACGGTTGAAGCATACGAGTAGAAGCCGAATTCTCAAGAGTTACTTGGGATAAAAGCTTCAGTAAACGACTGAATTGAAAAGCCATGCCATCCAAGAGTGATTGGCATGGCTTTTTGCTTGACCACCTCAAGACAATTATCTGTGTCTGGTTTCGTTTTCGTCTCAAACAGCTTCATCTTTGCGAACGATGCGTGTTTCCTTAAAAAAATTCTTGAATCCAAGATTGAGCCGCCTTTCGGAATTGGTTGGCTACACCATGGTTTTATGCATGCTCAGTTGCATGGTTTTTGGTTCAGGTTGCGGGAAGGTGAGGTACTCAGACGATTCCAGCTTGACCTTGGAATTTTCAGCAGACACCATACTTTTTGACACGGTCTTTACGACCATTGGTTCTGTCACGTTGCCCTTGAAGGTGTTCAACCCCAATGGGAGTGCTGTTCTTATTGATGAAATAGAAGTGCTCGAAGGTCTTGATTCGCCTTTTCGCATCAATGTGGATGGGGCAGTGGGGCCCACAGTCACAGATTGGCCTTTGCTTGCCAATGATAGTTTGTGGATTTTTATTGAGGTGACCGTTGACCCAACCCAAGGGAGTACACCCTTTGTCATCGAAGATTACATTCGATTTGTGACCAATGGCAATGAGCAGTTGGTCACATTGGCGGCTTGGGGCCAAAACGCTCATTTCCATGGCGGATTGAATGAGATTACGGTGCTGCCTTCATGCGATGAGACCTGGGCTTCTGATTTGCCTCACGTGATTTATGGCATCGTTGAGGTGGAACCTGGATGCTCTTTGACCATATTGCCGGGAACGCAGGTGCATGTGCACGATGGAGGTGGTCTATTGGTTTACCAGTCCACCTTAAATGTTTCGGGTCAACTGGGTCAGGAAGTTGTCTTTCAAGGCGATCGATTGGATGAAAATTATGAGGCATATGCCGGCCAATGGGGCATAGAGTTGAATTTTGAATTTGAAACGGAATATGGAATTGAGGAAGTCACGGCACAACGTGGTGGGATATGGTTGTTTGGTGGCGTGGAATGCGAGATTCGCCATGCGATTTTAAAAAATGGCACCATTGGTTTGCAAGTGGACACTGCGGGCACCTCCAATTCGGCGGCATTGACGATACAGAATACACAGATTTACAACATGAGTGCTATTGGTATGCTGGCTCAAGGAGCAACAATAGACGGTTATAACAATCTGTTTTATGATTGTGGTCAAACGACAGCGGCGTTCACCTTAGGGGGGACTTACCGAATGGACCACTGTTCATTTGTAAATTATTGGTCCGAAGGAGTACGTCAGGCGCCTTCGGTGCTCATGACGGATTGGTACGAAGATGTCAATGGTCAAATCCAGCAGCGAAGTTTTGACGGGAGCTTGTTCAACAATTGTATTTTTTGGGGCAACAACCATTCGCTGACCGATTTCGATGAGTTTGTCGTGAGCATGATCAATCCTCCGGTCAATCCTATAATTCGGTATAGTGCCGTCGATGTTCAGGACATTGAGTTTCCCCTTTCAATTCTGGAAAATTGCACAGTGGACCAAGTACCTCCATTTGCATCCGTCACGTCGAGGGATTTTCACATCGATTCCAATAATGCCCTTTGGGATGGTTCTTTCGGTCAATTTTCAATTCCAGTCGATCTAGACGGAAATCCAAGAATCATCGGCAATCCTGATAAAGGATGCTACGAACGTCAGTTTTAGGCGGGTCGAAACGAAACTTTTGGAGGCCTCTTAGCGTAAGGGGGCACAATGATGACCACAGGAATCCTTGATGCGCTTATGCGGCTATTTGCCCTTTTTGCCTCTGGCAGGAGTGCAAGGGAGGCGATGTTGGGTCGTCAAGCGGCGAGTAGGTACCTGCTTGGAAGGCTTTCAAGGGCGGTTACAGAGGATTATCTGAAGCGATATGATGTCGCCCTGGAGAAATTGAATCGCAAGATGCCACAGGCTTTGGATGAAACATGTTTAGCCAAACGTAAGTCGAAACTATCGGTCAAATTATTAGTGCTTTGCAACCAATTGAAAGGTGAGTTAACCGCCAAAGATCGGTTGGTCGTATTCATTCGCTTGGCCGAATTGGCCAAGGCTACGGGCACAATCGACGATTCGGATAGCTTTTTGACCGTATTAGGAAGTGCCCTGCATCTGGCAGAATCGGATGCAAAGGATTTGACTCAATTTGCAAAGTTGGAGTCGCGTGATGAGGCCTTGCCATACGCAATGACAGGTGGTGCCATTTTATCCGCACAAGTAGGTGCAGATCATGATGATCAACCTCTTTTGGTTTGTCGTGTATCGATCGAGGGCTTGTTTTTCATAAAGGATGTGGACCGAGGCGATTTGCGTTTGAATGGTGTGCCCATTGTGCGGGGTTGTTGCTTGCCAATGACCCAAGGCAGTGTCATAAAAGATGCGAGTGGTCACGCACTATTCTTCAGTGATATTCTACTTCAGGCCGCGGTCTATACGGCACGTCCTGATCGAATCTCATTCCAAGTGGAGGATGTGGCGCATTTCTTTCGCTATCCCCATGAATCTGCGTTGAAACCGATTTCAATTGCGGCCTCTGATGGTCAATTGATTGGGATTATGGGTTCAAGCGGTTCTGGAAAATCAACATTGCTTAACATCTTGAATGGATCACAGGCTCCGAGTTTTGGTCGGATCCTCCTCAACGGGCGAGACATTTACCAGGATGATAGCTTTTCCTCTGGTCTCATCGGTCACATTGCACAGGATGATGTTTTGATCTCGGAGCTTACGGTCCAGGATAATTTGCGGTATAGCGCTGCCTTGAGTTTAGGAGATTTGGACAAGTCCGAGCTACACGCTGCAGTCGACAATACCTTACGTAGCCTGGGGCTTTGGGATATTCGGGATTTACGAGTGGGCTCCGTAATGGATAAAACGATCTCCGGAGGACAGCGCAAGCGATTGAACATTGCATTGGAGCTCATCCGCGAGCCCGCGGTATTATTTGTGGATGAACCAACGAGCGGATTATCGAGCCGAGATAGCGAACAAATTATGGATCTGCTCAAAGAGTTAACGCTGAAAGGCAAGTTGATTTTTGTGGTCATCCACCAGCCGAGTTCGGATATTTTCAAGCTGTTCGATCATCTATTGATGTTGGACACAGGCGGCTACCCGGTTTTTCAAGGCAATCCTTTAATGAGTTTGGCATATTTCAAACAGCTTTCGAACCAGGTGCAATCGAATGATTTGGTTTGCCGTGATTGTGGTACAGTAAATCCAGAATCAATTTTCGACATCATTGAATCGTGTATGGTGGATGAATATGGTCAGGTGACTTCAAATCGGCGGGTTTCTCCAGAAGAATGGTTCGATTTTTACAATGTTTTGATCGCCAATAGTACGAAGGCGGATGAATCGGTGAGAGAGATGCCTACTACTTCGGATTCACCTTCTTGGTCATCCCAGTGGAGGACCTTTTGGCAACGGGACTTCAGATCCAAAAGGAGCAATCGGCAGTACGTGTTGATGAACCTGCTGCAAGCTCCGCTCTTGGCTATATTCCTTGCAACCTTTACTCGTTTTCAAGACGGTGCTGCAGGTTACAGTTATCGATTGAGTGAGAATTTACCGCAATTCTTATTCATTTCTGTCATCGTCTCTCTGTTCTTGGGACTTAGTTTCAGTGCGGAAGAAATCTTTCGGGACCGACCGTTATTGAAACGAGAGCGGTTTTTAAAACTCAATTGGAATGCTTATTTGACATCCAAGATTGCCTTGATGTTTAGTCTTTCGGCGTTACAGAGCTTCATGTATTCGTCGATTTCTATTTTGATCTTAGAAATTCCAAATGCATTTGGCACGCTGTTCTGGACACTCTTCAGCTTGAGTGCCTTCGCCAATTTATTGGGACTGAACCTCTCTTCGGCGATGCGATCCGCGAAGACCATCTATGTTATGATTCCATTGTTGATCATCCCTCAGATTATTTTTGGAGGCGCAATCATACGATTTGATCGATTCAATCCGGTCTTTACTGAAGTGGACCGCGTTCCATGGGTCGGAAACATAATGGCCTCTCGATGGGGATTTGAAAGCATAGCCGTGGACCTCAGTCGAAACAATGCCGCGGTTCAACCATTCATCGAATGCGAGGATCGTCTGGAACGCTCAGCTTGGCGCCGTGATTTTTGGTTCAAGTCCTTTCAATCGATTGACGATGTCGCATCCCGTTCCAAAGAATGGGAGGGGGCCATGCAGGAGTTGGAGTCATGGAACCATTCCACGGATTCAATTCGCGACGCGGAGCAACTGCGCATAGCTTTCAGGGAGGAGTACAAAAAAGCTTTTCACGAGCGTGACTCCTTAAGAACGCAACTTGCACGAGAGCAAGATCTGAAAGCATTGAAAGATTGTCATCAAAATGAATCCTTGCATTCCTGGGTCATGCAAACTGATCGTACACGTCGAGTGTCCATGACCAGCAGGGGGCTGGTCCAGGAAACTTCATTCATTCATCAATTGCCACTGGGGCAACAGGCTTGGAATGCTCCGTTTTACGTGCCTTTTAAGAAGATCGGTCCTTGGACGCTTTCTACCCCTCTTTTCAATCGATTGATCCTATGGTCAATGATTTTGGTGATGTATTTAGCTTTGGTCAATCGACTCCCAGAGCGCTTGGGATGGGGCAAACGTCTTGATTGATTCAGGAAGCGGTGGCGATCAATCGGAAAGGAATGTCAATGATGGCATCGTAATCTTCCCCTGCTTCGAGCATGTCTTCATCTTCTTCTTCGTAATACCAATCGACACTCGCCGTAGGTGCAGCCTTTTCAATGCGTTTGAACAGGTCCATCAGGCATTTGCTGCTGCTTGTATTGAAGTATTCCAATTTGACAGAAATGCAAATTTCCTCATGATGTGATTGAATGCTTTGGTCAACCCAATCCAGCAATGGTTTGTAAAACTCAATTGAGTTCTCGGGGATGGAACGTCCCGAAAGTGACATGCTAATGGGGTCTATCGAAAACTTGACTTCCGGTGTCTTCGCTGTTCCTTCCAATAAAATGTCTGTCATTTTAGTGCTAATTTGGTTATGAAGATAACATTTTTTCGATTGCTATTGCTATTAACGAATTCAACAAACATTTGTCCTAGGCTTTTTCGAATCATTTCGTTTAAGCCAACTCCTCCACCTCCATGCTGACTGCGTTCTTGATGAGCAATTTTGTTGCGTTGTACGGTTCGGAGTTGATCGGCATCAATAGCATTGAGTTCTAAAAGTGTCTCTTGCAAGTATTTTTCTTGTTCGGTAGAGACGGCATTTTCGGTTCGAATCCACCAATGTGAGTCGTCGTTGGAAACGATCTCAAACGATACGTCCTTCTTGGGGGCTTTTGCATGGTGGTGCAAGTTTTGAAGCAGTTCAATTGCTACCCTTAGAATTCTTTTTTTGTTCAATGCCCCGGTGTCCAGCTGACTCAGCCGCTGCTCCATCCATTCCAAAATAAATACGGTCGAGGATTCTTCAATCGCACCTCGCCATCGAAACTCCAATCCGTTTTGGTGGGAGGCCTCGGAAAGAAAAGCCGCTCGCAACGGCCGCAAACCAATTTCAGAAGCATTTACCATCGACATAGCTCAAAGTAACGCGATAGAAACGAACTTAGCGAACCCTCACCTTAGGAGTAATGAGTAAAAACTTGTGGAAAAGCACCCCCGATTGGTTCGAGCCTTGGTTCAATACTCCGGAATATCATCTTTTGTATGGCCATCGTTCCGAGCTTGAAGCGATTGCTTTTGTTGAGAAATTGACGGAACATCATACGCTACTCACAAGGGAGCAAAGCATTCTAGACATCGGATGCGGAGCAGGAAGACATTCTGCAGCCATGGCTTCGAAGGGGCATACGGTCGTGGGAATGGACTTGAGTGCGCATAGCATCGCTAAGGCAAATGCCATGCATTCATCAACGGAATTGCGATTGCAATTCGTCCAGGGTGATATGCGAAAAATTGCATCGCAGTTTGCGCCGGATGCGTTTGAGGCTGTCACCATGTTGTTTACGAGTTTCGGTTACTTTGATAAGGAAGAGGAACACGAGCAAACGCTGCGAGGGGTTCGAACGGTGCTGCAGGCTCAAGGTCCTTTTATCCTGGATTTTTTAAACCTGCACCAGGTAAAGAATGTGTTGGTTCCGTTCGAGCGCATTATGAAAGGTGGGATTGAGTTCGAATTGAACCGTCGAATCGCAGATGGTTGGATTGAAAAATCCATTCAGTACATTGATTCTGAGGGCACACGACAGCATCATGTTGAACGCGTCAAGGCATTTTCTCCGGAGAACCTTCAGACGATGCTCGAAACGGTTGGCTTCCGGTCCTTCCAAACCTTCGGAAATTATAAGTTGGATCCGTTGGTGAAGAGCAGTCCTCGCTGTATTATTGTCGCCCATTAAGTGCCATGTGGATTGCCAGCCTCATATTGTTTTTGATTGCCATCGCCGGTGCATTTGTCTATGATCGGTTTGGTTCGCTTCTCCGCAGTCAGTTGAATCTGATCTTGGCGTTTGGAGGTGCGTTTTTGATTGGAATCATCTTCAATCACCTTGTTCCAGAAGCGTATGCGATGAATCCCAACGCAGGGTACATTGTGGTCCTCGGTTTTTTGCTTCAAGGTATCCTTGAATACATCTCGCAGGGCATCGAACACGGTCATGCCCACCATGAAGAATCAGAAAATGCGAAGGGCCATATGCCTTGGGCGATGTACTTCAGTCTGTGTTTGCATGCATTCATTGAATCGATGCCTTTGAGCAATGACGGTCATCACGGTCACGAACATCACGACCATGCCGGACACGTGCACTTGACTGGAATCGAAACCATTGATTCTACGCTGTTGATGGGACTGATTCTTCACAAATTCCCAGTTGCCTTGGTGTTGATGAGTTTGCTTGACGCATTTGGAGTGAGTCGAATGAAGCAATGGTTGGCTTTGGCGTTTTTCGGTCTAACACCGCTCATGGGAATGCTTTTCTATGACGCTTTGCTCCATTCCGATTCGGCAATTTCGGCTGTCTTGCCTCAATATGCGGGAGGATTGCTGATTGGTATTTTGTTGCACATTAGCACCACAATCTTGTTTGAAACAGGGGATGGCCATCACTTCAACCGGAATAAAATGCTGGTCACGATAGCTGGCCTAGGGTTGGCCTTTTTAGTAACGGGCTAACCATTCGAGGCGAATATTAGACAAAACGCAACTTTTTGACGACAAAATTCGTAGAAGAGGACACTTAACCTCTCCTATGAAACATTACCGCATCCACATCGACATTAATAAGTTCGAACAGATCTACATGCATCGGCATAAGTTCCAAGTGAATTTATTTGAATATTGCCTCAACTGAGGCATTTTTTTTTACCTAAAAATCAGGTCTGGAAGAGGTCGACAGCGATGCTCATGGCATGCTCCCAGGCACGTTGATTTTTCAGATTCCAGGCATTGAGCTCCGTGAAATGCGCGACCATGTGTTCGGTAGGAATGTTTCCAACCAATTCATTTTGAGCCATAGGACATCCTCCGATGCCCCTCAACGCCCCATCGAATCTGCGACATCCGCTGTCGTAGGCTGCTTGTAATTTACTTTTAACTTCCTCGGGATGCGCATGCAAATGGGCGCCAAACGTAATGTGCTTGAATTGAGGGATGGTGGATTGAAATGCGGATGCAATCATTTCGGGTGTAGCGGTCCCAACGGTATCGCTCAAAGCAATGACATCCGGTTCTATGCGTTCGGCTAATGAATCGACGAATTCGCCGAGAACCTGTGGACTCCACGCATCGCCGTACGGATTCCCGAACCCCATGCTGAGGTAAACGACGAGTTTCTTGTCGTGGCCGGTGCAATGGTGCTTGACGCGGTCGAGTCGTCTCCAAGCCTCCTCAATATTCGCTCCGGTATTCCTTTCTTGAAAAGTTTCAGAGAGGCTCAAAGGAAAGCCCATGTCGGTGACGCCCGGCACTTGCGTTGCGTCGATTGCTCCGCGTTCATTGGCCACAATCGTCAAGATGCGCGTGCCTGCTGTAAATAAGCCTTCGTCGTGCAATCGATTGATGACCTCTCGCGTGTCGGCCATCTGTGGAACAGCTTTGTGCGAAACGAAACTGCCGATGTCAATAGCATCGAAGCCTACATCCAGCAAAGCCTTGTAATACGCAATTTTATCATTCGTGGTCACAACCTGAGGCCAGCCTTGGATAGCATCACGTGGACACTCAATGAGTTGCACTGCGTTCATGTGCGAAAGATAGAGAAGAGGAGGCCCTTTTGTAACTTTTTTGGAGCGGGAGACGTATCCAAGCCAAACGACTTATACCAACGATCATGGACTTGACAGCTTTCAACCGCCTCCCTCTTGATGAGAAGACAAATTACATGTGGGACCACGGAATATGCCTCGCGCAGCGCATCGTTGAAAACCGATACATCCTTTGTATTTTCGAGTTGAATGGTTTCTATGTAGAAGCCATTTATAGCCGTCGCAACAACCGGGTGAATGCAATTTTACCGATTGCCGATTTGCCTGATTGGGAAGGCTATGTTGATCAGGTTTTGACGAATCTCCTCCACCTCAATTAATTTCTGCATGTGGCCCCCAAGATTCCCAGGGAATCTCGGTCCGGCCAATCGTCAGAAGTCCGGATATTTCGCCTGTGTAACGATAGTTGCATGGGCGTTTTGCTATGCAGCCCTGAGCGACACTATCCGAGGTCCAAAGCATGAAATCGCCATTGGAATTGCTATAATATTGACCAGGTTTTAGGCAAATGACTTCGGGCTGGTTGACACCATTCATAATGCTCTTGCGCATGGCAAGGCTCGAATCTCTGCAGTCAAAAACCCACAATCGCTCCCTGAACCCTTCTTGCAGATGGATGACAGGCTTGCGGTATGATTTTATTCGGAGGCTTGGCCGTTGCATGGGATGAACAATCCCACAGATAACAATCACAATGGCCCAGGCAATGGACAAGAGAAGGATTTCCTTTTTGATCTGCCTTTTTTGAATGAGTAAGAAGACGGTGACAAAGTATATCCCACTTAAGGCGAACCATGCCCATGAATCGGACTGTTCCACATTGATCGCGAGTGAATATTTCTGCTGAATGAATTGAAGGGTTTCCAGTTGCTTATCCAAGAATAGTTCTACTCCATCACTGAATAACTTTTGTGCCGATTCGGGCACCTCTAGGGCCATTCCGAACCCCCAAACGGCAAAAAGAATTCCCAACACGATCATGTCTAATTGAGCGATGATGTTGAAGGGTAAGAAGAAAATCGGAAACAAATTAAAGACAGGTATCGCGATAAAGACCGTACCCAATTGCGCGGCGATTGGAACACCGATTGCGCCAATTATGGCTTTGTATCGTGATGTTTCAATTGTGATCTGGACAAACAAAAGAATAGCCAGTACGGCGGCAAAGCTCAATTGGGTGCCAACGTCAAACACCAAATCGGGATTCCAAAGCATCATACCAACACACGTCACAGACCATATTTGAATGGAGCTGATTGGAAGTCGAAGGCAATTGCAAATGGCATACAGACCGACCATGGTTGCGGCTCGAATGGCCGAAGGAGGCCAGCCGCAAATGGCTACAAATGTCCAGGAACATGCCAGTGCCATGATCAAGGCAATGCAGCGGATCATCCAACGTCTGCTGCGGAGGAGAACAAGCGGCACAAAACAGATGAGTCCTACGTGGTATCCACTGACCGCTAACAAATGGCCGATGCCTGCATGGGCGAAGGCAGCTTTCATATGGAAGCTCAATTTGGATTTATCTCCCGTAGAAATGGCTCGAAGAAAACCACCGGTATCTTTAGAAAATGACGAGTCTATTGCAGCGTGAATTGATTCTCGCCATTGTTTCACCCTCTTACAGCCATCGGAACCTTTGCCTCGGAATCTCTGTTTTGTGCTTTCTCGATCTGTGGTCTTTGTCAGGGGAGAGAGCCTTCCATGGATTCCCTTTGACCGTTTCCATTGGTCTACATTGAATGATCCACGCGATCCAAATGGGGTGATGATGGCCAAGAAATTTTGGTTCAAAGGCGGTGCTTCGACATGATTCCATTCCACCTCGATGCCCGTAGGGTATTTCAGCGAGGAGCAATGGCATTGAAATGTCTGGTCCTTCAGGACGGCTGCTGAGTGGCAATTCCACAAAGAACATTCCTTGGATTGATTCCTTGGGTATTGATGGATGTGCAGCGCGATGCGCGCCATTCCCAGTCCGACGAATAGGACCATGACCAAACGTTTTGGTTTGGCGATAAGCAATACGCCAAATGCCAGTGCCAATGGCTCATGAGGCAGTTCAAAGACAAGGACGCCGACAGCAAAGAGCAGAGAAGGGCCGAAAAGTGGTGCCTTCAGTTGGGGTGGATTTAGCGCCTGCCACATGCCCAAACATGTGACGAAAACTCATCCGATTCTTATCTGATTTGCTCGCGCCATTCGGGAGCCTACTGAGGCCAATCAGCATCTTTGACTGCTACTCGAATTTTTTGTAATTCAGGTGGTGGAAGGTGTGCTTCTTCAGGAGAAAGTAATCAATGAGAATACTCCTCCGGTACCAACCTGTGTAATTGTGAGAATGCCGGCCTGGAGCGATGTTGCTTGCCTGGCATGCTTCCATTTCTAGCTTACGCTTTTGTCGCATTGCTGGCAATGCATCCTTGAAGTCCCGGTGGGCTTTTAGCACAGCACCAAATAGTGGTTTGGATCCTTCAGAAAGAAACTTCAATGCTGCGATTCCATCCAAAACCATACGACGAAGAATCATGGGATACAATGCAGCGCGGTGATGATTTTTGACCAACAGAAACAGGTTGTTCCTAAAATTCAAATAGGATTTGAACGGACTAATTTTTTGGAGCGTGCCTCCGCCAAGATGAAAGACCCGAGATGCTCCACAAACACCGATTCGATGGCCGCGATTTTTAAGGCGCCAGCACAAATCGATTTCTTCCATGTGCGCAAAAAAATCAGCATCCAATCCTCCAACTTCATGAAAGGCTTCAGCTCGAATGAACAAAGCGGCTCCGGAAGCCCAGAAAACTTCACGGTTGGAAGCGTATTGTCCAGTGTCAGATTCGAAAACTTCAAAAATGCGACCCGCGCAAAAAGTATAGCCATCTTTATCGATGAAACCACCTGCAGCACCAGCATACTCCAAAAGTTCAGGGTCAGAGTCGTTGCGAATGATGGGTTGGCATGCCGAAAAACCTTCTTTTTTCATTGCTTGGAGGACCGGAGCAATCCAATTCGACGTTACGCGAACATCGCTGTTGAGGAGGACGTAATTTTCAGCATTGATCTGCGCGAGTCCGGCATTGTAACCACCTGCGAACCCCAAGTTTTCCTTCAAAGCAATGATTTCAACGCTCGGAAATGCTTGCTGGCACCATACGATGGACTCATCTGAGCTGCCGTTGTCGATGACCACAACGTGCGCTGCTCCTTGTGAATGTTCAACAACGGAAGGCAGGTACGCCTGCAGATGTTCAAGGCCGTTCCAGTTAAGGATGGCGACAGCCGTTTGATGCTTATTGATATGCGCGTTCATCTCGGATTGAAGAAAAGATCTTCAGGTTCCTCGCCTGAGAAAGTGTCTCTGCGCGGATTCAATCGATTCAACTGACTATCTGTTACGCGAAGTCGGTTCTCACGGTTTCGCAATTGATGCAACCAATCTGCATTTTGGACTTCCCCGAGCATGTCGGAATGAAGGGTGACGAAGCATTCTGCCACCATGTGAGGACAGAAGAAAAGAAAGCGTTTGTTGGTAAATGGCCCTGCACGGTGGTAATGCCAGATTTCATAAGGATAGTAATCTGTTTCGTTGTGCCGCTTGATGATGGTGTTGGGCGGCCCATAACGGAGGTAGGTGTACCCCATATCTGTTTCTGCTCCATGGTTGTTGCGGCATGCCCCATAGGCAGAATCAACATAAGCAATGGCTGTGGTGTATTCGCGCCATCCCAATTCGGGATTTTCGGGCGATTGTTCCTCCCATAGAGAGAGCAAGAACGCCTGCATCTGTTCCACACTTGCAACCTCTATGAACCCATCGATTGTGTGCCTTTGTGATGCATCTGCACGTGGATGATGATCGCGAACGTGCTGGATCAAGGTCAATGAATCGGTGAAGTCAATCAAGTAGTGATTGCCGGCGGTAGCCCAATCACTTGCAACAGGAGATGGAAGTTGAATATCCAAGGGCAATGCCGTTTGAGCGATAACTTGATTTTCTCGGGTTGCGGCTTGCACAACCAACCGCGATTGTGGTTGCAGTTCGATTCCCGCAGTAGGGATTGACGTGAACAATGGAACAACATCTTGCGCAGATTTTCGGTAAAACCGCTGTGTACCAGGTTCGATTCGGCCGTTAGCGTCTTCAATCCAACAACTCACCAAGAACAACGAATCCACCGCATCCTGAACGCCATATAGCTCAGTATAAAATTGAATACGTTCAGCACTTGAACCAATTCTTCCTCCGACCACGGGCAGCATGTCAAAGCCTGAGCGCGAAAGTTGACTTGGCGCTTCCGGATTGGTCGGCGCATAGGCCTCAATTACAAAGGCGTCAGACCACCGAGGAGCATCCGAAAGCGGGATGGTCAAATCCATGCTGTTTTCCGTTGAGAATTGTCCGTGCATTGAAGCATCGGCCAATGCAATGTTCAATCGGTAATTACCGGTCGGAGCAATTACTCGTTCGATATGCAGCTGCGTTCCAGAAACAGCCTGGGTCGAGTCTACTTCGACTGGTCCTTTAATGCGGGTTTTCGCGTAATTAATTATCCCGTCCGCATCCTCTAACGTTGCCTCAAATGTCGCGGCGGTTTGCCAACCGTTTTCTGCGCGTTCAGCAACAAATGCCGCGCTCTTAAATTCCAGTTGAATTTCAACGTAGGGTTCATCTCCATTTTGAAAACGCAACAAGTCGATCCAGACGGCTTCGGCTTGCGCATGGATGGCACCGATGTGCACCACGGTCATTGCCAGAAAGGCGGTGAGGGTTTGGCTGAATTGAAATCGTTGTCTCATGGTCCAAAGTTATTCGCATTTTCTCTCGCCTCCTACGTTTCTTTTATTCGGGCCATCGCAATAGTCTCCGCTCGGTTCTATCCTTGATGGGTTTGAGGAGGTGTGTGACAATTTCATTCTACCTTGCTGACATGATGAAGATGCTCAAACCATGGCATTATTCGCCTAGCGCTCTAGTCGCTTTGTGTGCAATGCTCGTTCCTTCCTTGCGGGGATCGGCCACACATTTGGTGGGAGGGGAATTGACATACGAACTTGTAGGGCAGAATGGGCAGGGTGAAAATGAATTCGAAGTGCATTGCTTCATCTACCGGGATTGCAGCTCCAACAATTCGAATGGCACTGAATTTGATGCTTCGGCTGCAGTTGGTATTTACCAGGGCAACAACTTGTTCCAGGTGGCTTCTGGAAATTTAAATCCTGCACTGGTCACCGATGTTATCCCTGAGAACCCCAATAACTGTGCTTTTCTACCCGAGGATCTTTGCGTTGAAAGGGCAGAGTACATCATCAATGTCTCGTTGCCCGCAAGCCAACAGGCTTATACCTTGGTGCACCAACGATGTTGTCGCTCTCCCGCCATCTTGAATTTAACCATTCCGGAGGACCAAGGCTTTTCACTAGTGACGAGCATCCCCGGGAATACGTCCTCCAACTTTGTCAATTCATCCCCGAGCTTCAATGAATTGCCGCAGGCCTTTGCTTGCAGTAACTATCCATTTTCGATCGATAACAGCGCGGTGGATGTGGATGGGGACTCGTTGAGTTATGCCATCAGTCCGATTTACCTCGGTGGCACTCCTTTTCAGCCGATTCCAAATCCTCCAACGGGTCCGCCTTTCAGTCCGGTCAATTGGGCTCCAGGATATGCTGCCCAGGCGCCCTTAGGACCGGGCAGTGGATTGGTGATCAATCCCGTCACCGGTATCTTAAGTGGAACCCCTACCACGAATGGGAAATTTGCCCTGGGGATTGTCGTTACGGAATGGAGAAATGGTCAGCAGATTGGCTCCATTCTGAGGGATTTCACCATGGACATTGTGGTGTGTAACATATTGTCGCCTGCCTATGACTTGCCCGATCCGTGTAGTGGACTTACCATCGATTTCGAGCAGTTCGGCAATCCAAGCGATTCCTATTTCTGGGATTTTGGTGCAAACGAAACGACGGAGGATGAAAGCTCGGATGCAGAGCCCCAGTACACTTACGAAGAGCCTGGTATTTACGATGTGAGTTTGTTTTTTGAAACCGGCTCGTGCTCGGATTCATTGTTTTTTGAGTTGGTGGTTCACGATCCTTGGAATACCGATTTCGAGGTCACTGATTTGGTGTGCAGCGATGGAGGCTGGTTGGGTCAATTGGTACTGGATGATTCAGATTGGACGAATTACATCAATTGGGATTGGTCTTTCGGGGGCAATTCCAGTCCAAATGCTGCATCGAATTCAACCCCAGATGAAATTCTATTTGCGGCAGGTTCAGATGTGACCGTTGAGCTGGAATCATCGGCATTCTCCTGCACACAGACTGCTACGTTTGATGTAGCGCTTCCTGATTTGCCTTTTGCGAATTTTGAAATTGACTACGAGCCATGCAGTGGTTTGCAGGCATCTTTTGTGAATTTATCTCCCGATACGGGGCCGTTTTCTTGGGATTTTGGTGGGGGTTCCGGCAGTATCAACAATGAAATCAGCCCGTCATTCACTTATCCGGCTTTTGGAACTTATGAGGTATTGCTAACGGCAGGTGCTGGAACGGATTGCGCTGACTCCCAATCGCTCGAGATCACTTTGTTTCCTGAATTCCCTTTTGATTCCGTTTACACCGTGCAGCCGCTTGCTCAATGCGACGAGACTGGATTTGTATTGCTGGAGCATTCAGGTGTGGGTGCGGATGAACTCTCCTGGGATTTTCCGGGCGTAATCAGCACTTCTGAGTTAACCGCACAAGTAAACTTTCCCGGAGTTGGTGTCTACTTCGGATCATTGACTTTGTTCAATGCTGCTTGCGACTTAACGGTTGTGTATGACATTGAAGCGGAAATTCCACAACCATTGACGGGAGTCACTTATGAGGTCCCTAACGTGATTTCACCGAACAATGACGGCCGCAACGACTCGTTTTCACCGGTCTTGATGGATGGGGATAACAATGTGTTTTCTGCCTTGGACCCGGGAGATTTTGTATTCTATGATTTGAGTATTTACAACCGATGGGGCAATGCTGTCTTCGAATCGTCCCAAGGAGGTCGGGCTTGGCGTCCTTCCGAGGAAGTGTTGGAAGGCACGTACTATGTAACGCTTTCGGCGCGTCATGTATGCGATGAGTTGCCGTTTCAATACGTTGGGGAGTTGAGTGTCGTTCGCTAGAACAATCATTTGATTCAGGCCATCAAATCGGGGCGGAGCAAACGCAACCACCAACTTTGAGGCTTTCTGCAGAGGATTGCTCGTTGTCTGCGCACCTTTTGCGCGCCAAATTCGGCGTAGAAACTGTCTACACCGGAATCTCGTGACCCTCCGAAATCGAATGAGGTTTGCCCGATTTCTGCAGCTATTTCCATGGCGCGATGCAGCAGATATACGGTTGCCAAGGCAGAATTCGAGGATCGTTTTTGCCCCCCAAATGCATAGATGGATCGACCGTGGTTGTGCAGTATAATGGCATTGGCAATGGCGTTTCCTGTTGCATCCCGAGCAACAAGACTGGATTGGTGCGGACTTTTGAAAACATGTTCGAGAAGCCTTTTCAACCCTTCTTCATCGGATGCAATTGATTTCCGATGCCGAGCCATTTGGTGCAGTTGCACCATCTCATTTACATCGTGGGATGATTCAATCACAATTCCTCGAGTCATTGCCTTTTTGACTTGTTTCAGGCGATGTTTCGGCCAACGCTTCAATCCCGATTCCTCGCTGCTCCAATTGAGTATACGGGTGTGGCCTTCTTGAACTAACCATGGTGATAGCCAGCTGCAGCTTGCATCAAGGGGAAGGTCAAGAACCACCAATGCCCGATCTTGCTTTTCGAGGGCTAGCTTAACGGCATCAATTGCCTCTCCTTGCCATTCGGAATGCAGAGCCCATGGAGCGGTTATGAGTGCTGGAATTCCTTTGATGCGTGACGCCGAGAGTAGTATTCCATTAGGGCCTTCCCATGGCTCATTTCCGGTCGTCAAGCGACACCACTCTCGATCCATGAACCAGGAGCCATTGTGGGGGGTTGGATCATTTAAATGCATGCAGTTGGCCAATCATTGAAACACTCGAACGCAATCGACGATCATTTCTTGCGGAAAAGAGGTCGAGGCATCTGGATACCCGGGCCAATTGCCACCCACAGCTATGTTCATGATGAAGAAGAAGGAATCATTGAAAGGATAAGGCTGGCCGTTCATCTGGCTGGATGTAATGCTGTAATACTCCTGATCATCCATGTACCAGGTGATTTGATCTTCTTGCCAATCCACAGAAAACAGATGAAAGGCTTCGCTGAAGTGCTCACCATTTGGTAGGCCAATGCTTGAACCGTTGTATTGGTGAACATTCCAACTGCTGCCCCAGTGTGCGGTTCCGTGGACGGTTCCGGGTTCGTGTCCGACCATTTCCATTATGTCAATCTCTCCGCATTGCGGCCAACCGCCGTCAGCAATGGAAATGCCCAACATCCAAAGTGCTGGCCAAATTCCTTGGCCTTCGGGAAGCTTTGCTCGAATGTCGATTCGTCCGTATTGAAAATCTTGCAATCCTTGCGTTTTGAGACGGGCGGAGGTGTAAGACGACCCTTCTTGACGTGCTGTTATGGTCAGGAATCCGTTCGACACATCGCTGTTGGAGACAGAATTGGTATAGTTCTGCCATTCGTTGTTGCCCCAGCCGCTGGCTCCCAGGTCGTATGTCCAGTTTTCCGTATTCACGGCACTTCCATCGAATTCATCGGACCAAACGAGCGTCATCCCAGGATACGATTCGGGGGCTGGATAGCCTGTACCATCGCCGGATTCATTATTTAAACGCACAAACGTGAACGTAAAATAGAGGTCAGCTTCATTGCAGTTGCTGTCATCCCCTTGCGCCTGAAGCTGCAGGGTGTTCGAGGTCAGGGTGGTGATGGTGTATATGAGACCCGCATCATTGGTTCCAATGAAAGGACAACTGCAGGATGTGGATGCTGCTGATAATTCAATGGTTGATGCGTCACCTGATGTATCTGATGCATTGAAATCAAAATCGATCGGTGTACAGCTGAATCCTTGTTCGCTGTAATCTGCAAAGGCGTCGATGATGGATCCGTTGTAGTCTGCGATCAATGAACCGTTCGTTTGAAAGGTATAGATGTCGTCGTATTGAGCACTTTGCAGGCCATTTGATCCGCTGGAATACCATTCATTCGACCCCGGTGAGGGGCCGACCTCCACGGCGCCAGCAGCTGTGCTCAAAGCCCATGACCCAATGAGCAAGGCTGGAATATCGTTGCTTCCACCACATATTCCTGCCGCATCCAAAAATTCGCATGGAACGCTTGGATCCGCAGCGTAATTGCACGCTTCAGGGTCGATACAAACGTCTGATGCATCCCATATACCGTCTTGATCCACATCTGCTTGTCCGAAAACTGCGAGTATGGCAAGGATATCAGTGACACTGATAAAATTATTTTCATCACTATCTGGCTGCCAGCCGCAATCGGACTGAGAGAATGATACCACCGCGAAGGCCAAGGAAAGAAACGTTGTCAAAATTCGCATGGTCTAAAATACTTCAATCCATTCGCACCTGCAACGTGACCTACAAATGACGTTTCAAATGCGTTGAACGAAAAATGTATGATTAATTTCCGCGCTAAACATCTGCTCATGCGTTATCAAATAGCAATTATCTTCTTTCTGATCGCTCAGTGTTCTGCCTTCGGGCAAACGATTCTCCTCAATGAAGATTTTGAAGGTGAATTTTTGCCAGAGGGATGGTCACAGCAAACGTTAGCGACGGATGGTGGTTGGCTCATGGGAACTAGCGGGCAATTGCAAAGTGAATGGTGGAGCATTGCACCGCATGGAAATTTCATCGCCACCAATGATGACGGTTGTGATTGCGACAAGAGTGCAGATTACTTGATTATGCCCGTTCTTGATTTCTCAAACAGTGAAGCGGCGATGCTCACGTTTGATGCTTTTTACGATGGAGGAACCTTTGAGGGTGACACCGAAGTGGCAACGATTGAATATTCCTTGGATGGAGGCAACACCTGGCAGGTTCTTGAAACCATCGAGGGAACCGAGGATGGAGAATGGAATGGGCATACGGTAAGTCTCACACCGCTATTGGGGCTTCCAGAGGTGCTTTTGGCCTTCCGATACAATGACGATGGCGGATGGGTCTTTGGTTGTGCCATTGATGACGTGGTGGTATTTGAACCCAGTGGACTGGACGCCGCTTTGAATTCTATCGATGTGAGTTCCAACTTAACCCTAGGGGAAGTGATTGCTATAGAGGGGACCATCGCCAACACGGGTTTGGAGATTATCTCAAGCCTGTCGGTTGTGTGGACCGTAGGAGGGGAAGATTTTACCGCAACGTTCACCGACCTCGCATTGGCGCCAGGGCAGGTTTATGGATTTACTCATCCTGATGAATTGGCGATTGATGACATGGGCTCGCTGTCGCTGACGGTTTCGATTGCTGAAGTCAATGGGGTGTCCGATGACAATGCCGACAACAATACGCAAACATTGAACCTTTCCGTGTTGGAATATGGAACCCTCTTCGATGGGGGGGTGCAGCGTGAATACATCTTTTACAAGCCGGCTTCAGCGTCGCCCTCTTGTCCCTTGGTTTTTGTGTGCCACGGCTACACGGGAAGTGCGCAGGGCATAATGGACTACTCCGGCTTCAATACATTGGCCGATATCTTTGGATTCGCCGTTTGCTATCCACAAGGAATCGATGATTCATATGGGAATTCTTTTTGGAATGTTGGGTATGATTTTCAGAACAATGAAACGGTCGATGATGTGGCATTTTTACTAGCCCTGACGGATTACTTTGAAGCGACAAATGGGGTTTCATCAGATGAGGTTTTTTGCACGGGAATGTCAAATGGCGGCGATTTCTGCTATCTGCTCGCTTGCGAGGCTTCCGAACATTTCAAGGCGGTTGCGCCAATTTCGGGCATGATCATGCAAGAAATCATGGACAATTGTGCTCCGTCCAACGAAGTGCCGATTTTGGAAATCCATGGCACGAATGATAATGTGACCTACTACAACGGCGACCCCAACAACAATGACGGATGGGGGGCCTACCCGAGCATTCCAGAAACCATGGATTTTTTCGTCAATCTTTTTGACTTGGTAGAAGAAGAAGTCTATTCTTTCGAGGACATTGATCCAGGGGATGGAAGTGTAGTGGATGCAATTCGCTATGGTGACCCCAGTGGTGGTTGTGGCGAAGTTCGGTTGTACACAGTCCAAGGAGGTGGTCATGATTGGCCGGGTGCTTATGGAAATATGGACATCGATGCGAGCCTCGAAGCTTGGTTATTTTTTGAGCAGTTATGCAGTAATGTGCCCGAGGGTCTTGAGAATGAATTGAATCCTAAAGAACGCACGCTCATTGCGGTAATGGATCTTTTGGGAAGAAAGTCAAAGCCTATGAAGGGTGAATTGCGACTCTTTGTTTATTCTGACGGATCTGTAGAAAAACGAATAGGAATCGAGTAATCGCGATAATGGAAAAACCAAGCGATATAAAAAGCGCCCGCATCGAGCGGGCGCTTTTGTATTCTGTGCGGAGGCTGAGGGATTCGAACCCCCGGTACCTTGCGGTACGCCGGTTTTCAAGACCGGTGCGATCGACCAACTCTGCCAAACCTCCAAAGTCCGCGCAAATTTACGTGAAACAAATCAATTTGTTTCACTTTGCCCGCAGATTCTTGGCAGGGGAGGCCGCAGTGAGGGAACCGCTATGTTTTATTTGGGACAACATGCTCTGCAATCATGTTGAATTCAATTGCTTAGCCCAGTCACAGCGCTGTCAAATACAAGGTGATTATGAGTGAATTTTACATCGCAAGCAACTTTTAGAAACCCATTAAGGTTGTTTTCATTGACAACCAATTGAACCCAAATCCATTCTCAATCATGTTCATTCGTTCCTCAGATTTCCTTCGTGCATTTTCCAATATTTTTTATCGTGTAGTCGCTTTCATGGTCGGTTTGGCATTGATGCCCGGTGTTGTGGGTCAAATTAATCATGGGGGGCAACCGGAGTGGCAGATTGACATAGCGACCATTCCTGCGCTTCGATTGCCCGATATTGATCGTGAATTGTTGGATGCGCAAGACGCTGTAACAGATCAGTACAAAGAGGCACCTTGGCGTTTCGGAGTCGAGTTCGAAGTGAATGTTGACCCTTCGCTCGAAGGTCTTTGGACGATAGAGGGAAATGAACGCGTTTGGAGAATGCGATTTGACGCAAGCGATGCATTGGGGATTAGCTTTTTCTTTGATGAGTTTAGGTTGCCGAAAGGAGGGCATTTGTTCGTCTGGAATGCAGAGCGAACAGACTTTATTGGAAGTTTTGATCATCGCAACAACAAAGATTGGGGCACATTGGCCATTGGCCAGACCATGGGGACTTCTGCGATTATTGAATACCGCGAACCCCTTGCGGTTGACTTCCCAGCGGATCTGCACATCGGAAAAGTGGTGCACAGCTACCGGAGCATTCACCGATACGCTCAGAGTATAGAGGAGCGGGGACCTTATGGCAATTCTGGAAACTGCAACATCAACGTCAATTGTCCAGAGGGAGCACCTTGGTCGGTGGAAAGCAGAAGCGTTGCGTTGATCATCCAGGGCAATTTTGCCGTTTGCACGGGCGCTTTGGTCAACAACACGGCGCAAGATGGCACGCCGTATTTCCTCACAGCTAACCACTGCTTGGGCAATCCCAACAACTGGACATACATCTTCAACCACGAAATTGAGGGATGCACGGGCAACACCAACAATGCTCCTGCATCGGATGTTATTTCAGGTGGCACATTGAAAGCAAGCAACGCAGGAAGTGATTTTGCTTTGATTGAATTGAGCGATACGCCTCCACCTTCATACAACGTTCAATACTCCGGTTGGGACGCAACAGGAGTGTCCCCGGCGAACCTCACCGGCATTCACCATCCCAGTGGTGACGTCAAGAAGATTTGCTTCGACGAGGACGGTCCGTCTATCCAAAACGTTGGCGGTGCGGCAGTTTGGTACATCAGTGAGTGGGAGGAGGGTGTCACCGAGCCGGGCTCTTCGGGATCTCCGCTTTACGACGAAAACCATCGGATAGTGGGTCAGCTGTATGGTGGAACGGCAGCGTGCTCGGGCAGCGTCAACAATGGCGAGCCCGATTGGTATGGAAGATTCGATGTGAGTTGGGATGGCAATTCTGCTGCAACGCGACTGCGCGACTGGTTGGACCCGTCAAATTCAGGAGCACTAGTGGTGGATGGTTGGCCCGAAGGGGCTATCGCATACAATGATGATGCAGGCATCCAAGTAACAGGGATTCCGACAGATTTTACCTGTGGCGCAGAGCCATTTACACCCAGTGTGCTTTTGAGCAATTCTGGGTTGAATGATTTGGTTTCTGCCACCATTACATACACTTACAACGGAGCGTCAAGCGAATCCATCGATTGGACAGGATCACTGGCTCAATTTGAATCAGAAACATTGGCTTTGCCAGAATTCATCGTTGTTGATGGCGAAAACACATTGGACATTCAAGTCCTCAATCCCAATGGAGTATCTGACGAGAATGAGTTCAATAATGCCGCAAATGTGAGTTTTGTGACATCATTGGGTCCTACAATTGACTACGAATTGGTCATCATTTTGGACGATTATGGAAGTGAAGTCACTTGGGAGCTGAAAGAATTGGGCCAAGTGCTATTTTCAGGTGGACCTTATGAAGATGATTTGGACGGCACTGAAGTTGTCGTAGACTTTTGTTTGACGGATGGTTGTTACATTTTTGAAATATCCGACAGCTATGGAGATGGGTTGTGCTGCGAATACGGTGAAGGCGCATGGACAATATTGGATGAAAACGGCGATGAAGTTGATTCTGGCGGCGAATTTGAAGAATTCGATCAGTCTGTTTTTTGTACGGAGATTTCTGCCGTTGGATCGATCCTTGACGCTGAAGGACCAACCGTTTATCCGAATCCCGCGACAACTACTATTTACATGGATGCACAGGATTGGTTGGGTTCAGATGTCCGTGTATTTGATGCTTCAGGCAAGTTGATTGATCGGTTCGTTATGCGCACAGCATCAGAAGCAATTGATGTTTCGAATTGGTCGCCGGGCTTGTATACGATTTCAACGGTGCACCGGACGCTCGGCTTTTCTCAGCAGCGTCTGATCGTAGAATGATAAAGCTTAGTTTGATTCATGGAAAACGGACCATCCGAAAAGGTGGTCCGTTTTTGTGTTGTACCTAAGTCGCTTGTGGGTTTGAACCGATCAGCCCTATTGAATGATAATAAATATTATGTTAAATGACTGAACGGGCGATAGAGCAGGCATAAAAAAAGGGACTCCGACGAGTCCCCTTTTTGATATTATGAAACTAAGGAAAACTTTATTTCAGTAGGCCGCTCATTTTCAGCATCAAATCATCCTGTCCAGTCCTCGCATAAATGTCGCGTAACGAACGAATCGTGTCGATGTCCTCAGCATTAGCCATGTGCGCTGCTTCTAGAAATGGACGAGCTTGGGTAAACATTTCCTTAGCGGCATCTTCTAAGGCTTTTTGCTTAGCGTTCTCGGCTTTGCTCATGCGTGGTTTCCACATGTCATTGGCTTCATTGATGCCTTGGACCGCTAAGTTGAAATACATCGCGCCGAGGTTGTAGTTGGCGTCAAAGTACGTCGGTTCAAGCTCGAGCGCTTTTAAATATGCCTCTGCTGCCAGTTCGTCCTTTTCGAGATTGTCATACACGCTTCCCAGGCTGAACCAAAGGATTTCGTTCGTTGGGTCCCCTTCTGCGGCCAATTTCAGGTTGTTCTCAGCTCGCTCGAAATCTTTGGCTTCAAGGTAAATATTCAATTCTTCGATGATGAGGCTTTGCTCCCGTGGGAAAAGCGCACGGGCCGATTGCAGCTCCGCTAGCGCATCCTCGTCTCGCCCATTTTGTCGGAGCAGATTGGCAACGAATAAATAGACATTTGGAACTTGGTAGCCATTTGCCCCACACGTTTTATAGCGTTCAACGGCGAGATCAACACTGTTTGATTTCTCATAGCATAGCGCAGCATTGAATATGCCCATCGTGTCCAAAACGTCAAACATGCCAGCGATTTCAGCACTCAAATCAAATTTAACTGCGGCTTGATCATAAACTTCGCTGGAATAATCATTGATGCCTTGGTTGGCAGCGGTCGTTTGGACAAGGCCCAAACCGGTGATGATTTCTCGCTCATAATTTCCTTTTGTATCCAATTCACGCGCCTTGAGGTACGCCTCTTTGGCCGTCCACAACGCATTGGGGTATGCGGCTACAAGGGATGTGTCTTTCGCAATATTGAGGTAAATCTCGCCTCGGTAGCGCCACGTCTTCTCCTTCACAGCGGCCTTTTCAACCGTTATGGCCTCATCGATGTATGTAGCGGCATCGGCATATTTTCCCGCCTTATTCGCATTGTACGCTGATACAACTTGCTTCTGGCCGTAGGCCATGAAAGCAGATGTTATCATTATAATCGCAAGGATGTTCTTCATCAAATCAATTTTTAATCGGTAAGTGAAACTGGACTGTTTTTAAATCGCTCGATTTTGGAGTGCAAAACTAATGCCACACTTTGAATTATCCTTCAGATGGGGCCTCATTGGTGTTCTCGGCATCTTCGTTTGATTCTGTTTCGTCGATTTCATCTTCATCGACTCCTTTCGGTACCCGGCATACAGAAGCGATCTGATCATCACCTCTCAGTGAAATGAGCTTTACTCCTTGCGTTGCACGTCCCATGACTCGCAGTTCCGCCACTCCAGTTCGAATCGTGATGCCGGAACGGTTGATGATCATGAGGTCATCCTCATCGGTCACATTTAAGATGCTGATGAGATTTCCGGTTTTTTCTGTGACGCTCAATGTCTTGACGCCCTTTCCACCGCGGTTGGTGATGCGGTAATCTTCTACTGCAGAACGTTTGCCGTAACCGTTTTCAGAGACTACGAGAATTTCCGAATCCGAGCCCCGAACGCACACCATGCCGATGACTTCATCATTCGGACCTTCTAAAGTAACCCCCTTCACTCCCATGGCCGTTCGACCGACTGCTCGCGCCGTGTTTTCATGGAATCGTATGGCCTTTCCTGATTTCTTGCCGATAATGATTTCGTTGTCACCATTGGTCAATCGTGCCGTTAGTAGCTCATCCCCTTCCCGGATGGTAATCGCATTGATTCCATTGGACCTCGGCCGTGAATAGGCCGCTAAAGTGGTCTTTTTAATCAATCCTTTGCGCGTCGCAAGAACAACAAAGTTGCTGTTGGCATATTCTTCGTCCTTGAGATCGATTACCGGAATGTAGGTTAAAATCTTGTCGTCCGGTTCGATTTGAATCAGGTTTTGGATCGCACGTCCTTTCGAGGTTTTCGACCCTTCTGGCAACTCATAAATGCGAATCCAGAAACAACGTCCTTTGGCGGTAAAGATTAGCAGCCAGTTGTGATTGGTCGCGGCAAAGATGTTCTCTACAAAGTCTTCGTCCCTTGTCGTTGCCCCTTTGGAACCAACGCCTCCCCTGCTTTGTGATCGGTAATCGGCGAGTCTTGTTCGCTTGATGTAGCCGGCATGGCTGATGCTCACGATCACCTGTTCGTCTGCAATCAAGTCTTCCATTCGAACGTCAGCGCTGCTGAACTCGATGTTGCTGCGACGCTCATCACCAAATCGTTCTTTGACGTCAATCAACTCCCCCGTGATGATTTCCATTCGACGCTCGACGCGGGCCAAGATGTCTTCGAGGTCTTCAATAGTCGCCATCAAGGCGTCGAATTCAGCACGCAACTTATCACGCTCGAGGCCGGTCAGTTTCTGGAGGCGCATGTCCAAAATGGCACGTGCTTGAAGTTCTGACAATTCAAACGTCTTCATGAGGCCATTGCGGGCTTCTTCGGGCGTTGCGCTGGCTCGGATCAAGGCAATGACATCGTCTAAATTATCAATGGCAATGATAAGTCCTTGTAGGATGTGTGCGCGTTCCTGTGCTTTTCGAAGTTCGTATTGTGTTCTCCGTGTCACCACCTCGTGACGGTGCTCAACAAAGTTGGAAATGAGCCCTTTCAGGTTCAATAGTTCTGGACGTCCTTTGACAAGGCAGATGTTATTGACCGAGAAAGAACTTTGAAGCGCAGTGTACTTGTAAAGCTTATTCAGCACAACGCTGGCCATTGAATCACGCTTGATTTCGTAAACGACCCGCATGCCTTTTCGATCGGATTCATCCCGGATTTCAGAGATGCCTTCGATACGCTTTTCGTTGACCAACTCAGCCGTTTTACGGACCATTTCCGCTTTGTTCACCATGTAGGGGATTTCCTCTACGATGATTACTTCCCGACCGGTTTTTGTTTCCTCGATTCGCGCCCGTCCTCGGACCACAACCTTGCCTCTCCCGGTGTGAAACGCATCATGCACTCCCTCCACTCCGTGTATGATTCCACCCGTTGGGAAGTCAGGGGCTTTGACATGCTCCATAAGTTCATCAATGGTGATGTCCTTGTTTTCGATATAAGCAATGGTTCCATTGATTACTTCTGTCAAATTATGCGGTGGCATGTTGGTCGCCATTCCTACCGCAATGCCTGAAGCTCCGTTGACGAGTAGGTTGGGCAGTTTTGCCGGCAATACCGTGGGCTCTTTTAAACTCTCGTCAAAATTAGGTCGAAACTCTACCGTGTCCTTGTCCAGGTCTTCCAGCATTTCTTCTGCGACTTTCCGGAGACGAGCCTCGGTGTATCGCATGGCTGCGGGGTTATCGCCGTCAATAGAGCCGAAGTTTCCCTGCCCATCGACCATGGGATATCGGAGAGACCAATCTTGGGCCATTCGCACCATGGTGTCATAAACGGAGCTATCACCGTGAGGATGGTACTTACCGAGTACCTCTCCGACGATTCTCGCGCTTTTCTTGTACGCCCGATTGGACAGAACGCCCAAGTCGAGCATGCCGTAAAGCACCCTCCGGTGAACGGGTTTGAGTCCGTCTCGGGCATCGGGCAAAGCCCGCGAGACGATGACTGACATCGAGTAGTCGATGTAAGCCGATTTCATTTCTTCTGCAATGTTGATCTGGACGATCTTTTCTCCTTCTGCCATCGTATCGGTGTATGAATGATTGGCCCGGAATCTCAACGATTTCAAGCTCACACGAAAATACAGCTTCATCCGGCGTCAACACGGGCATTTGACGCGACAATTACTCACAAATCTCTTCAATGTGATGTGGATAAACCTTCTGCAGTCTGGGTTGTTAAGTGAAGTGGGGTTGTAGTTTTCGAACGAAAAGACATTGGACGAAAGGCATTATTCATTCGACTACAACGTTGTAAGAGTTAAATCAGCCTTTTTTCCTTGTTACGATTAGAAAAGAAACTTGAAAGCATGGACGCAAAATTTTCACCACGGGTCAAAGACGTTATTACGTTTAGCCGAGAAGAAGCGCTGAGATTGGGGCACAATTACATCGGTGTCGAGCACCTGCTGTTGGGCATTATCCGGGAAGGAGAAGGCACGGCTGTCCGGATTTTAGAAGGATTGAATGTGGACCTGCAAAAACTGCGAAAGGCTTTGGAAGGCAACATTCGTCCAACGACCGGAAAGGCCATTGGAGCGGGAAATATCCCGCTCGTGAAGCAAGCGGAGAAAATCTTAAAAATAACCTACCTAGAAGCGAAGATTTTCAAGTCGAATTTGATCGGAACGGAGCATTTGTTGCTCAGCATTTTGAAAGACGAGGACAACGTAGCGACCAAAGCATTGGGTACTTTCAATATTGACTATGAAGTGGCGAAAGAAGAATACGAAAGCATCATCCACGAGGAAGGCCGTGGTAACGTTGCACCGCGCGCGGAGTCGACGGATTACAGCAGCGATGAGGAGCCAAGTTCAGAAAACTTGGGAGGCTCAGAAGGGGCTGGTCGGAAGGTGGATCCGAAAAGCAAGACGCCCGTTTTGGATAATTTTGGCCGGGATTTGACGAAAATGGCAGAAGAAGGTCGACTCGATGCCATCGTGGGTCGCCAAAAGGAAATAGAACGCGTTTCACAGATTTTGTCCCGACGAAAGAAGAACAATCCGATTCTCATTGGAGAGCCTGGAGTTGGAAAAAGTGCGATTGCAGAGGGACTGGCCTTGCGCATCATTGAGAAGAAAGTAAGTCGTGTCTTGTTCAATAAGCGCATTGTGACATTGGACGTAGCATCATTGGTCGCTGGCACAAAGTACCGCGGTCAATTCGAGGAGAGGATGAAGGCCGTTATGAATGAATTGGAAAAGTCACCCGATGTCATCCTATTCATCGATGAGATACATACCATCGTTGGAGCCGGAGGCGCAAGTGGTTCGCTTGATGCTTCCAATATGTTTAAGCCTGCTTTGGCCCGCGGTGAGATTCAATGCGTTGGAGCGACTACGCTGGATGAATACCGTCAGCACATTGAAAAAGACGGTGCCCTTGAACGGCGCTTTCAAAAGGTTCTAGTTGAGCCTACGTCAATCGATGAAACGTTGCAAATCCTGAACAACATCAAAGACAAGTATGAAGAACACCACAGCGTGACCTACACCGATGAAGCGATTGCGGCTTGCGTGAACCTCACTTCGCGCTACATTACGGATCGTCACCTCCCAGACAAGGCCATTGATGCCTTGGACGAGGTGGGTTCGCGGGTTCACTTGACCAACATTACCGTTCCAGATGAGATTTTGCAGGTGGAGGAAGAAATTGAAAAAATCAAAGAGGAAAAAGTGCGAGTTGTGCGGTCCCAGCGCTATGAAGAGGCGGCACGGTTGCGCGATACGGAGCGCACGCTGAATGACCGCTTGGAAAAGGCGAAAATTCAATGGGAAGAGGACAGTAAAAACAAGCGGGTGACGGTCACCGTAGACCATGTAGGCGATGTGGTTTCCATGATGACGGGCATTCCAGTGCAGCGCATCGCGGAAAAGGAGTCAGGAAAATTGGCTCGAATGAATGAGGATTTGGAGGGGAAAGTCATTGGCCAGGAAGATGCAATTGTTCGCGTATCGCGGGCCATTAAACGAAACCGTGCCGGACTCAAGGATCCGAATAAGCCCATCGGTTCGTTTATATTCCTCGGTCCTACCGGGGTTGGAAAAACCCAATTGGCGAAGGTGCTTTCTCGTTTTATGTTTGATTCGGAGGAGTCTTTGATCCGAATTGACATGTCCGAGTACATGGAGAAGTTCGCGATCAGTCGCTTGGTAGGAGCACCTCCAGGTTATGTCGGTTATGAAGAAGGAGGACAATTGACCGAAAAAGTGCGGCGTCACCCCTACTCCATTGTGTTGTTGGATGAAATTGAAAAAGCGCACCCCGATGTGTTCAATTTGTTGCTTCAAGCGTTGGATGATGGTCAAATGACGGATAGCCTTGGCCGAAAGATTGATTTCCGAAACACCATCATCATTATGACATCCAATATTGGTGCAAGACAACTCGCTGAATTTGGAACTGGAGTAGGATTCGGTACTTCAACCCGCGTTGACAATGAAAATTCAAACCGTGATTCTGTCATTCAAACAGCGCTAAAGCGGGCATTCAGTCCAGAATTTTTGAATCGAATTGATGATGTAGTCGTATTCAAGAGTTTGGACCGGAATCACATTCACAGCATCATTGATCTGGAATTAGGTGCCTTGATTGATCGGATTGAGGGACTTGGCTATGGAATCGAAGTAACCGCCAAGGCAAAAGATTACCTCGTGGATCAGGGATACGACGAGAAATATGGCGCACGTCCCTTAAAGCGTGCTATCCAAAAGCACTTGGAGGATCCATTTGCAGAGGAAATCATCAACGCCAACATTCAAGAGGGCGATTTGCTAAAGGCTGATTACAAAAAAGGATCGGATTCGTTGTCGATCACGGTTGTAAAGGAGGGGTTTTTGTCGCTGCCAGCTGGTGCTACTGAGGCGTTGAGCGAAGACGGCAATAAAGAGAAGAAAGAGAATTCGCCAGATGCTGAAGCAACGGATTAAATCGGCACTAACGGTATTTGGAGGAGATCAAAATCGCTACATTCTAACAGGTGCCCTTGCCCTGTTCTGGGTAACTTTTGTCAGCGATATAGACTTGATCTATTTGTTCAAAAGCAGCCAGGAATTGCGCGCTCAAGAGCGTCAAGTGGCCCACTATGAGCAAGCCATCCGAGAATCCTATATGCAGCTTGCCGATTTGTCTTCGAATCCGGAACGATTGGAACGGTTTGCACGGGAGCAGTACTTCATGAAACGAGACAATGAAGACTTGTTTCGCATCCTACCGGAAGCGCAAGCAGCAGAGTAAAAGAACTACTTCACGTTAAAAGATGGCGGTGACTGACTGAAAGAGTCTGCTGAGTGCCGAGCCATCAGCGGCCAATGCGAAGGCGACGCCGAATAGTGCGCCCCACAAATGTGCGTCATGTGCGATTCTAGTCCCTCCCCTGCGGTTCATGTAGGATTCATAGAAAAAGAACAAAATCCCCGCCACAAACGCGGGCATGGGTACGATGAAAAACAGGAGGAGTTTGGCGGTTGGGAAGTAAAGTATGTATGCCATCATCACGGCACTTACCGCCCCACTGGCGCCTAAACTGGCATATCCCGGATTGTTCATGTGCTTGTACATGGCCGGAAGACTTGCTGTGAACAATCCCCCGAAATAAAGCATCAAGAAGGTGTACTGCCCTGGAATGGGAATGGCCGGCTCTGCGGTCGCTGTGTCCAAATACGTTTCTACGCTCGAGCCAAATTGCCACAACACGAACAAATTGAAAAACAGATGGGTGCTATCGGCATGGATGAAGCCATGGGTCAGAACGCGATACCACTGCTGCTGATGCTTGACCGCAAAAGGTTTGAGCATCAGTTGATCCTTGCGTAAAGCATCTTGCAGGCACCACCATGAAATCGCTGCGGTGGTGATGAGGATTAAGGTTAACGTTCCCGGCATGCGTTTTAACTGCTATGATCGGCGATGATGACCCATCCCTCTGGTCTTTTCTCCCAAATCAGACTGAAGTGTCCGTCGAGGTTCTCCAATTCGCCGCTTCGCTTTAACAGCCATGACCCGACGAGTAAACCGTGGGCATTCCCCAGCGGCTTCCATTGCAGCAATTCAAACACGAGTGTACCCATTGCGTTTGGATCCGGATAACTCTTCTGATAATTGGCTAGAGTCTGGTCGTATCCGTAGGTGAGTCCGCGGCTGCCAATGAACATCAGTTGATCATCTTCCCAATAAGCTTCTTGCATAAATCGGCCTAAGTCGCCCTCGTTCCAGGCTAGTTCTTGGGCCTTTAGTTTTTGGTCAATGGACGATGGGATGCTCAACGACGGCTTTTCCAATCGAGGGACGTCATTGGATGCTGTGCCGCAGCTACAGAGCAAAACACATGCAACCCAGAAGTGCGAAATTGAAAACTTCATGATTCAGACATTGAAGCGAAAGTGCATGATGTCGCCATCTTGGACAAGGTATTCCTTTCCTTGAATGGACAACTTGCCTGCATCCTTCACAGCGGCTTCAGATCCAAACGACACGAAATCATCGAATTTCATCACTTCGGCCCGTATAAATCCTTTTTGAAAGTCCGTGTGAATGACACCGGCCGCTTGAGGTGCAGTTGCTCCCGTTGGAAATGTCCAGGCGCGAACTTCTTTTTCGCCGGCTGTGAAATACGTCTGCAACTGGAGCAGATCGTAGGCTTCTCGGATCAATTTGGCCACTCCAGGCTCTTCTAAACCAATATCGGATAAGAACATCTGACGCTCTTCTGCATCATCCAATTCTGCGATATCTGCCTCAATTGCAGCACCAATGATCATCACAGACGCTCCCTCGTCGTTGGCGAGCGCTCGCACTTTTTCCACATGAGCGTTTCCGGTTGTCACGGCAGATTCCTCAACATTGCACACGTACATGACGGGTTTTGCGGTGAGCAATTGCAATTCCTTCATCAGTGGTATTTCAGATTCTTCTAAATCGACGGATCGTGCCGAATTACCCCCCTCCAAGGCCCGCACGACTTTTTGATAAAAGTCTACGGCTTTTACAGCGTCCTTGTCCCCTGTTTTTGCCGCCTTCTTGGCCTTCATGCCCCGTGCTTCTACCGTTTCTAGGTCTTTCAGTTGTAGTTCCATATCGATGACTTCTTTGTCCCGAATCGGATCTACGCTTCCGTCAACATGCACCACGTTGCCATCTTCAAAACACCTCAGAACATGCAGGATGGCATCGGTTTCCCGGATGTTCCCTAAGAACTTGTTGCCCAACCCTTCCCCTTTGCTCGCTCCTTTCACGAGACCGGCGATGTCGACAATTTCAACCGTCGTTGGGATGACATTCTGCGGATTGACGATTTCAGCCAATTGATTGAGGCGGGGATCTGGCACAGTGATGACCCCAACGTTGGGTTCGATCGTGCAGAATGGGAAGTTGGCGCTTTGGGCCTTTGCATTCGACAAGCAATTGAATAGGGTTGACTTGCCCACATTGGGCAATCCGACAATTCCGCATTTCAGCGCCATGGTTCTTCTTTTCTAGTGTGTCCACAAAAGTACATCGCACACGCTTCAATTGGTTTTCACAGTTTCTCAACAAACGATTCATATGTCAGTCCTCTGGTGGTAATTTTGACACGATTCTAATAATTTATACGTTTGATTACCATGTCAACTCCTACCCTCCCCAACATCGCATCCCAAATTAGAAGGGACATTGTACGCATGGTTCACGGTGCTTCCTCGGGCCATCCGGGCGGTAGCTTGGGCTGTGTGGAGGTTCTCACGCTCTTGTTCTTCGAAGAAATGAAGATCAATCCTGACGCCTTTGATATGGATGGCATGGGCGAAGATTTATTTTTTCTATCCAACGGCCACATCAGCCCAGTTTGGTATAGCATCTTAGCACGAAGGGGCTATTTCCCTGTAAATGAATTGGCCACATTCCGTAAAATCAATTCGCGATTGCAAGGTCATCCAGCGACTGAAGAAGGACTGCCGGGCATCCGAATTGCTTCCGGTTCCTTGGGCCAAGGGTTAAGCGCTGCAATTGGCGCAGCGCAGGTTAAGAAGTTGAACGCGGAAGATTCAACCGTGTTCTCGCTTCACGGTGACGGTGAATTGCAAGAAGGTCAAATTTGGGAAGCTGCCATGTATGCAGCCCACCACAAGGTCGATAACTTGATCAGTTTTGTGGACTGCAATGGACAGCAAATTGATGGGCCGACCGATGAAGTAATGGGGTTGGGTGATTTGGCGCAGAAATGGTCGGCCTTTGGTTGGCGTGTTCACGTCTGCGATGGCCATGATTTTGATGCTTTGCGAGAAGCCGTTTCAACGGCGAAAGAAGCGAGAGGCACAGGAGTACCTCAGGTTGTTTTGATGAAAACGGCCATGGGCAAAGGGGTCGACTTCATGGAAGGCACGCACGAATGGCACGGGATTGCACCCAATGATGATCAGCTCGCGTCTGCTTTGGGGCAACTGGAAGAAACCTTGGGAGATTACTAACGGATTCAATCTGCACAGCACTGGGCAATTTCATTTTGAAAAACCATCCCATATCCTTTGGCGTCGTTTACCGATTCCTTGACAAGTTGTTTGGATCTCCGGGTCTGCGCGGACTTGCCGTATGGTGTGTTCTTCTCTATCCATCCGCCGTATTTTTTGCCCAAGGAAATGCGGGACAGAATGAAGACGACGATGCACAGGATACAGAGATCTTGTTTGTCTTTGATGCTTCGAATAGCATGAATGCGTTTTGGGATGGGAACCGAAAAATTGAAGTTGCTACACGCTTGCTCTCTGAATCCCTTGAGGAACTCTATGGGATTCCAGGACTTGAACTGGCTTTGCGTGTTTATGGGCATCAAACCAAATTCATAGAAGGAAAGCAAGATTGCGATGACACCGAATTGGTCATTCCATTTGCACGAGGGAATAATTTATTGATTCGAAAGGCGCTCAGCCGGCTACAGGCGCGGGGAACTACTCCCATTGCTCGATCCTTGCAACGCGCAGCAGAGGATTTTTCTAACTCGGACAGCCGAAAGGTCATCATCCTCATAACCGATGGCATTGAAGCGTGCGATGAAGATCCATGTGTCGTTTCTAGAATGCTACAAGAGAAAGGCATTATCGTTAAGCCATTCATCATTGGCATTGGCATTGAGGAGGCGTACAAAGAAACATTTCGCTGTGTTGGGAATTTTTTCGATGCCTCGGATACTGACACCTTTCGTGAGATTTTAGATATCGTCATCGATCAAGCCATCAACGACACTTCATTCGAGGTTGATTTGATTGACGGAATGGGCGCATCGAGCGTTTCCAATGTGCCGGTTACCCTCTTGGATGCGCATGATGCTTCAGTTTCCAAGCAATGGATGCATACTTTAAATGCGCAAGGTTTTCCAGATACGATTCAGGTAGATCCCGTTCCAACGTACGATATAATTGTACATACAGTGCCTCCCTTGCAACGCAAGGGCTTGCGTTTTCAGCCAAGAACACACAACCATGTTCGATTTGAGAACGCTGGGCAAGGAACACTCCGAGCTGAATTTGCACGGGGACTGCGCAATGGTTACGATAAGATGCCAATCACATTGTATGAGAAGGGAAAACTGGAGCCGCTGATGGTCTTTCCGGTCAATCAAGATTTGCTGCTTCTCGAAGGCACGTATGATGTTTACTTCCCCACGCATCCTCCTGTTATTGTCAAAGACGTGAGCATTCAAGAAAATAAATTGTCACCCGTAAGCATTCCTCAGCCTGGCGTTTTGCAGCTCAATGCCTTTCGCATGGGGTATGCGGCCATTCTTGATTCGAATCATGAAGTGGTCTATCAATGGAGCTCTGGCAAATCAGATCCATCAGGCCAATACATTCTTCAGCCGGGTGAATACACTTTTGTCTACCGCGCGCGGTCTGCACAATCGATTGAGTTTAGTTTTGTAAAATCGTTCAACATCCGTTCCGGAAACACCACACATCTCTCTATCAATGGTTAATTCTCGATTCATTCAATCCCTCGACCCCACTGTAAACAAGGATACGCGCAGTGGATTCGGCGAAGGCCTTCTCGAAGTCGGAAAGCAAAATGAAAATGCCGTGGCATTGTGTGCCGATTTGACGGGGTCCCTCAAGATGAACGCCTTTGCAAACGCGTTTCCCGAACGATTTTTTCAGGTTGGCATTGCTGAAGCCAACATGATGGGAGTTGCTGCAGGCATGACCATTGGTGGTAAAATTCCATTCACAGGAACGTTCGCGAATTTCTCAACAGGCAGGGTATATGATCAGATTCGCCAATCCATTGCTTATTCGGAAAAGAATGTCAAAATCTGTGCGTCTCATGCCGGTTTAACCTTGGGCGAGGACGGGGCTACGCATCAAATTCTGGAAGATGTTGGCATGATGACCATGCTTCCCAATATGACGGTCATTTGTCCGGCAGATTTTGAGCAAACGAAGCAAGCAACCCTCGCCATTTCAAAGATGCATGGTCCTGTTTATCTGCGATTTGGCAGGCCAAAAGTACCCGTGTTTATGCGCCCTGACGCCCTTTTTGAAATCGGTAAGGTCCAAACATTGATGGAGGGAAACGATGTCACCATTGTTGCAACAGGACACTTGGTTTGGGAGGCATTGAAAGCTGCCCAGGCATTAAATACGCGTGGCGTCTGCGCGGAGGTACTCAACGTACATACCATCAAGCCGTTGGATGTGGAAAGCATTGTCAATTCATTGAAGCGCACCGGATGCGTGGTTACCGCCGAAGAGCATCAGCGAAATGGTGGGCTTGGTGCTTTGGTTGCGCAAGCGGCTGCAATGCATCATCCCGTGCCGATTGAACACGTGGCAGTCAATGATTCCTTCGGTGAAAGCGGAACACCTGCGCAGCTGATGGATAAGTACGGATTGAATTCGGAGGCTATACAGGCGAAGGTTGATGCCGTGATGCGACGCGCCAACGTCATCGCCTAAACAAAGTTTAATTCAATTGATCCAATAAGGTTGCCGAAATGCTGCTCGGCAATTGAGCCAATGCGCGATAGAGCGAACGTTGCGTTTTCTCGGAGACTGGAGTATTGGGCAGGCGCACGGCTGACGAACAACGCTGAAGTTGAGCTAAGATGCTTTTGATGGCAGTGGGACTTCCTTCTTGTTCCATCAGTCGCATCAATGGAGCCAAATCGTGGTGACGTAGTCGGGCGTCATTGATCGCTCCAAAGGCTAATAAATCAATCATTTCTCCGAACGCTTCCGGAAAAGCGTTCCCAATCGTGGAAATTGCGCCATCTATCCCCAAAGCAAATAAAGGAAGAGCCATCGCATCTCGGGCCGTTAACAAACCGAAACCATCAGGCCGATTGTGAAGCCACAAGTCCATGAGTTCAATGCTGCCTGATTCATCTACGACCCCTGCAATGTTTTGTTCTTGCGCCATTTCCAGGACCCACTCCGAGTGACTCATTCCGTGACCATCATGGTGCATCAGTATGGGAAGCGGAGACGCTTGAGCGATGGATCGGTAGTGTCCGATGAATCCGGAATTTGATGATGCCGTTGGTGAGGGTGTGCCACAAAAGATGGCAGCGAAATCACGCTGATTGAATGCTGAAACACGGCGGATGGCATTGCGCGTGCTCGTGGAGGCTACTCCACCAACAAGTTTTTTCGTGCCGCTATTAATTTCAGAAATGAAATCCATGACCCGTACCTGCTCATCGTCATCCAATAACGCGGCTTCTGATGCATGTCCTAACACGACAATGAAGTCAACCTTCGAAACCATTAGGTTTTTTGCCAGCCGTTCCAATGCAGGGTAGTCCACCTCTCCTGTCGGGTTGAATGGCGTAATCAATGAAACGCCATGTCCATGAATGAGATTTGAAGCGTCTGCTTTCATGACAAGGGAGATTCAGACAAGAACTTAATGATTCGATGGTTTCGTTGCTTCCATGTATCCCCTTTCGCTGATGGCAACAAGATGTCGTAGTCCTTTTTCCGCCGGGACGAATGGTTGCTCACCTTCATCTTTGCCTTGGACATGGCGACAAAAAAATCAATGGGTATGGCCGCGTCAGGATCGAGGTTGATAAGAATGTCAAAAGGCTCATTGACCAGTCCTTCTACATTCTTGACGGGCTTATGGTGCCAATTCAAATCGCTTTTACAAAAGAAATCAGATTCGAGCTTTCGCATGTGCCAGAAGGGCGTCAATTTTTCTTCCACATCGAGATAAGCTAAGCGCATCACACGCTTCAACCCGAACTCACTCTTGAGGTAATTGGAGATGTCCTTGACCAATTTGTATTTCGCCTCTGTTTCCCCATTGTAGACCAGAATTAAAGTGCTGGCCTTGTCAAGTGAGGTCCCTTGTTTCATCCGGCCTTGAGCAGATGCAAAACTCAGCATGCGCAAGGCAAGTTTTGTTCTGAGTTTTTGTGGGATGAGACGAGCCATGAATCGATGGTCAGGTTGTGACGGTTGAATTGGATTTGAACAAAACGCTTGTGACAAATTTAATGAGAAGTTTGGCATGACTTTCGCATCTTGGAAGAAAATCAATCATCCGACTATGCAAGCATCTCGTTCCGTTCGCTTCTGCGCATTCTTTGTCTTTTCTTTAACGCTGCTCTTTGCATCATGTGCGGCCAATCCTTTGGGTCAAAAGATTAAAGAACCATTTTCTGGCTCAAAATATGAGAGCACGAATCGCTATTACCGCGCGACCGGTAAAGGCACGAGTAAAATGGATGCGGTGGCCACCAGCCAAGCTGAAATGCGTGCTCGGCAGAATTTAGCGCAACAAGTGCAAACGTATTTTGAAGTGGTATCGGACGATTACCAAAAAAGCACCACGGGCCAAGTTTTGGACGAGGCCATGACCCGATTTGAGACGCTTGCGCGCGAAATAACAAGCACTAAGCTTGCAGACATGCGTCAAATTGGAAACGAAAAATACCAAGGAGAAGACGGGAGTTACACGGTTTACGTTGCTATCGAAATAAAGAAAGCGAGCATGTATCGGCAATTGAAGAAACAGGCGCGTTTGGACTCAAAAATCAAAGCAAGCGAATTGGATGAAATCAATGCGCTATTGGATCAATTGATTGAGCAAGCCGAGAGTGCAGAGTGAACTTGAACCGTAGCGCTGTCACTGCATTTTAAGCAAGTGTTGAAACCCGGTGTTGAGCTTTTTCATCTTTGGTAAAATGACAGCCCGGCAATATGGCGCTTCACCATTTAGTTCGTAATAGGCTTGGTGGTAATCTTCGGCTTTATAGAATTCAGAGGCTGCTGCAACTTCGGTTACAATGGCATTGTGCCAGTCACTTGAAGCGCGATTAATGGCATCTTTTGCTTCTTGTTCTTGCGCATCTGAGTGAAAGAAAATTGCCGACCTGTATTGCGTGCCGGCATCAGCTCCTTGCCTATTCAGCGTTGTCGGATCATGCGTAGCGAAAAACACTTCCAAAAGGGTAGCAGTACTCAAGATTGCGGGATCGTATTGGACTTGGACTACTTCGGCATGGCCCGTTCTGCCTGTACAAACTTCACGGTAACTCGGGTTTTTGATGCTGCCGCCCATGTAGCCTGAGACTGCGCTATGGACACCCTTTAAGTTTTCAAAAACCGCCTCAACACACCAAAAGCACCCCGCTCCTAGTGTTATGGTTTGCGCAGGACCCGTAGTGCTCTGTTGTTCGGTTTGGGCGGATTGATTCATTGAATTGTTTTGAGCCTGTATTGGGGACAATATGAAAGTGGTCAGCAAGTATGCGATGCCTGTTGGAATCACCAAACCCAACGCATGAAGCACGCCCTCAGTCCTATTTCGGGTTGAGATGACTCCCATGCGCTTTGCACATCTGTTGCTTGTATTCCGCATTCAAATCCTTTCTTACCGGTTATGAATATTAAACCCAACGGGAAGCGAATTGTTTCATTTCCCCATTTGCTTATGCCTCCATCGATGCGTAGAAAAGGCAATGGTTGCAGGACAAAAGATACACCTAGACGAGTCCCCGAATTCCCCAGCAATTCGGGGTTGTCAAAGGAAGCATCTGCAGCTATAGTCACGAGCTCGATGAGCTGAATTCCACCCCCGATATGGAAAGAGGGTCCATTGGAGATCCGACGGGTTTCAGCGACCGAGCTACTGAACCAGCTGCTCGGATCGAGAGCGGCTGAGGTCACATCGATCCAGTTTTGACCTTGATCATTCGGTAGATTCGAATTCCCAATGGATATGGAGCCAATGCTGTAACGCTCACCTCGCCAGTCCATGAAACCAATATCGGTTATGGCGGCCGATGCCCAAATCTTTTCGCCCCATTCAATGGCGGCGCCTATGTCCACGCCCCAACCTTGGCCGACCGGTCCCCAGTTTCGAATGGTTTGGGGCAAATTTGATTGGTTCGATGACACGAATGAAGGCACGTTGAATCCATTTGAAAATGCACCGAATGCATCCAAAGCACCATTCTGCTGGCTGAGTTGGAAATAGCCGTTGCCAAGAAGCAAACGACCCGAAAATCCAGTGTGGAGTTTGAATCGCTTCAGTTGCCACTCCTTGGACAGCCCAACAGTGTGGGCACGATGCCATGAGAAGCCTAATCGTGACTCGGATAGAAGGTTGCTCAGGATTGCATCCCCATTGAGGTCAATTCCACTTGCAATATTGCTGAGATCCTCTTCTGTAAGGCCCCCGTTATTCTGCACCGTATCGCCTTGGTTGGTAATGAGCAGCTCGAACCAACTGACCGGCCCTTCCAAAAGCAATTCAACGGAGCTCACATCCAGTAACATTTCCGCTTGAAAGTGTTGCCGAGAAGAATAGGCTACGCCCCACTTTTTCCAACGTTTGGCCGTTGCGGCGGCAGTCACATCAACATTCAATGCGATGTCTTCGTTTGCCAAAAGCCCTTTCCAATCCTGCCATTCCGCGCTTTGAACATCAAAGCCAGCAGCCTCTTTATCGAAAAATCCTGCCCATAAATCAGCCTTGTCCAAAGCGTTTGAAGAGATTCGGGCTCCGAATTCGAAGCCGCCGGCAGCATTTTTCCAATCGTCTTTTATGAGTGGGCTCAGGGTGATATGTGCAGGGTTCCAGCCCAGTGCGCGGTAGTCAGAACTCAACGCCATGGGCGTGGCTCCAGTGCCATAGGTCAGATGCTGATTTTGGCCCTGTACATGGGCTGCAAAAGCAAACAGAAAACAGGTCAGCAATGGGACGTTAAACAGCTTTAGTGATTCGGATTTCACTGACAACATACCCATGGACATGTGCGTATTACACAGGGATATTCCACCCGTGTGTATCCTTCGCTTTTCCTCTTCGAATGCCGTCCAAAGCTTCTGATAATTGCATGGCGACGCTTTTCCCTAATTCAGTAAGCTTCGTGGTTAGTGGATAATCCGTGCCGTCAATACCAATTAGTTCAATGGATTTAATCGTCGCTGCGGTGCCGACGCCAAAAGCTTCGCTCACAGAACCTGTTTGCAACCCGCTTTCAAGCTCTGTGACACTGATTTTTCGGATTTCGACGTCAATACCTAAATCACAAGCAAGCGTAATCACTGAATCCCGAGTTACCCCGTTGAGTATGGTGTCGCTTGTTTCGGGAGATACCAGCTTGCCGTTGATGACGAACATTGCATTCATCGTTCCACTTTCTTCGATGAATTCGTGGGTTGACGCATCTGTCCAGATTAATTGGTCGTATCCTTCCTGATGGGCCAATTGGGATGGATACAATGAACCCGCATAGTTTCCCGCGGCTTTTGCGAATCCCGTTCCGCCTGGCGTAGCTCGGGTGTAATGTCGCTCCACTTTCACGCGAACTGCCCCCTTGTAATATGCGTCTACAGGGCAAGTGAATATGCTAAAGGTGTATTTGTCACTGGAACGAACCCCAACAAAGGAATCGGTCGCAATCATGAAGGGTCGGATGTAAAGGGAGGCCTCGTCTCCGTCAGGCACCCATGCCTGGTCAATATCTACCAATGCGGCGAGTGCCTCCATGAAGATGTCCTCTGGAACTTCCGGCATGCACATGCGTCGCGCTGAGATATTAAATCGCTCTATGTTTTTTCCAGGTCGAAAAAGGGATA